>Ga0209606_1000362_pt1 | contig 70390 bp, 49 predicted proteins | sample AD_UKC057_MetaG_FD_184412 | JGI IMG/M metagenome (GOLD analysis project Ga0209606, IMG submission 184412) | Active sludge microbial communities of municipal wastewater-treating anaerobic digesters from USA - AD_UKC057_MetaG (SPAdes) (version 2) | ecosystem: Engineered > Bioreactor > Anaerobic >...
GTTTTCGGGGGACAGGACAAGTGGGGCAGTTGCCCGACATTCTTGAGTAGGCTTCTCAGCAACCGAGCGCGTTCGAATCGAGTGAAGACAATCCAGGCTCGCGCCCCACTCTCGTTTTGGGGACTGAGAAGACGCCGAGAGAGCCCTGGACCGTGGACCTGGGCGCGGGGGTTACGGCAGGCCTTGTCCGGAGCCCGCGGGGCGATACATGCATGGGAGGTGCGCGGCCCGGGATTGTTCGTCAACGTCACTGCCGGGGCGAGACGGCAAGGTCGCTTCCTGTTACTTCGTCTGCTCGATGCGATAGAGATGGGTCTTGGTACGAAGCAGCAGGGCATCTCCCGTGACTGCCGGCGAGGCCCATAATTCGCCTTCGAGCTGGTTGACCGCTAATTCGCGGTATTCGCGTCCGGAAGCGAGCACGGTTGTCGTACCGTCCGTGTTCGAGACATAGATTCGATCGGCCGCCGCCAGAAGCGACGCCCCAAAGCGCCCTCTCAGGTGTTTCGACCACACCTGTTTGCCGGTTGTTGCTTCCATGCATATCAACACGCCCCGGTCACTCACGGTGTATAGCAGGTCGCCGACGAGCACGGGCGACGATTGGTGCGGAGCATCTTCGGTCATCGTCCAGACCACGTGCGTATCGGTCACATCGCCCAGGGCGCCCTGGCGGATCGCCCACAACTGGCTCCCGCCGGGAGGACCGCCCGTGTTTACGAACAGCAGCCCCTGACCGCTGACAATGCGCGAAATGGAACTATCATCGCGGTATCGAACCCGCCAGATCTCCTGACCTGTCCGCGGTTCATGGCCCGTTACCAGGAGAGCGCCGTTGCTTACCAGTTGCGGTTTGCCCTCCACCTCGACGATTACGGGCGTCTGATAGGATTTGAGATAGACCGGACTGATGTCCTCCGTGTACAACTCATCCGGACGATGGTACAACCAGGCCGTATCTCCGGTGTTCTTGTCCAACGCGGCGATGAACTGGTTGTCCGTGCCCTCAAGATCGACGATCACGAGGTCCTGGAAGACAATGGGCGAAGATGCGGGGCCCTGCATGTGATCGCAGTTCAGATCGGACCGCCGCCACAGGATTTCGCCCGAAATCGTGTCGATGCATGCGGTACCAAAGGTGCCGAAGTGGACGTAAACACGCCCCGGCTCGATACAAGGCGACGGCGTGGCGTACGTATTAAGGGGATTGATCCGCTGGGGTTGTTCCACACGGAACACCTCAATGTCGTGAATGACCTCCCCCGAACTCGCATCGACGCCGACCGCATAGAGCACCGTCCCGTCTTCCGTCGCCGTGGTGAGCCAGATCTGGCCGCCCCACACCACGGGCGTCGAATGACCGGAATCATGTATGGCCGTCTTCCAGGCCATGTTCTCGGTCTCCGACCAACGGAGCGGGAGTCCCGTCGAGACGGTGTGCCCGTTTGCCGTCGGGCCTCGCCACTCCGGCCAGTCCCCGTTGGCAAACGCCGCATGGACAAGAGACACGGCGGCAAGGGTCAGAACGCATGAACGCATCTTCAAGTCACTCCGTATGAGCATCCTTGCCATGGATGCAAATGACCGCAGAGTGACAGATTAGAGCAGATTGCATGGGACCCGATCAAAACTTGGCCGCCGTGCATTAGAATCAAGTTCCGGTTAGGATACTTGATGTCCAGACTTCTGACGCTGTTCTGGGCGGCAGTCACGATTGAGCTCCGTGTGGAGGGGGTGTGTCATGAGTGCTGGAATTGCTGTCGTCTGTTTGTGCCTGTTGGGAGGTGTAAGCGAGATAAGCCGCATCGATCTGGTTGCGGACTGGCGTTTCAAGCCGGACCCGGACCACGCGGGCGCACATCACAATTGGGCTTCGCCGGACCTGCCCGACTCGGACTGGGCAACCCTGCAGGCGGGCGTCCGCTGGGAAGACCAGGGATTTCCGAATGTAGACGGCTACGCGTGGTACCGGCGGCGTGTGGATATCCCGGCCGACTGGAGAGGCAAACCGGTCTGGTTGTGCCTCGGTGCAGTAAATGACGGATGCGCGGTCTACTGCAACGGACAACTGCTCAACACGTATGGCCGGACCGAAGATGTCAGCACGGCATGGGTTCCCGTGTTCGCCGAATTGAGCCCGGCGCTGCGCTTTGGTGAACCGAACCTCATCGCGATCGAAGCCCACGACTGGGGCGGGAGCGGCGGCCTGTGGCAGCTGCCATGCGCCCTTGCCACCGACTTGAGGCAGCTTCCTCTCGATTCGATCGTGAGCGTCTACATGGAACCGGGGGGCCGTCTTCTGTGCATGAGCATCAATGCGGCCGGACTGGGCAATCTGCGCCCAGACACGGCGCTTTGCGCCTCGTTGAGGAAATCTGGCGCAGCGAACAAACTCGAGTGGGTGGAACCATTAGACGCCACGGTACAAACTGCTTCGGTCCGCCGGGAAGTCGACGCCGAGCCGGGCGCGGTTTATGAACTGCGCGTAGCGTTTCGGAGCGCGAATGGCCAGGTCTTCGCGGGCATCGACTGGACACAACAGTTGACGTGGCCGACACAGCCAAAGTGGCCGGGCGAGTATGCCAGTCTCAAGGTCCGCAACAACTTTGTCACGGAACTACTCTCCGTACGCTTGCAGGGAGCAGAGAAGGCCGATCATGACTTTGCGAATCCCAGGCAGGGCTGGGTGTTTATTCGGGCCATGTCTACCGAGACCGCGCCCTCCGTGCGTCTGGACGGCGACACGGGGCCACTGGTCTGGAGACCGAATCCTGATACAGGCGCGTTCGAGGCCATGCGCAAGCTTCCGGAAGGCATGCATACCCTGCACGCCGATAGCACGGAACCAGCCACGCTTGAGATTCGCACTGTGCCGGAACTGGCCTACTGCTACTATCCGGGCGAGCCTCACATCCCCCCGTACGGGCCCTATGACTGGCGCTATGTCGCGCGCTATGTGCTTCCCCACGTCAACACTTTGATCACGGGAAGCAACGTGAAGGATGAGGAGTTCTCCCAGTGGCTCGGCGAGGGCAGACAATGGATCGCCAATTCATCTCTTCCCGGGTTGGCGGCAGACGCCCCGCCTTCCGCCGATGAGGTTTTCGGCGTCTGGGCGAATGTCCCGGGCGCCATCCAGCCCGGCTACGGCGGACTCATCGTAGATGAATTCCTCGCAAAGGGCCCGGAATTCTATGCTGTCTGGGGAGACGCCCTGCGCAGACTGCACGAACTGCCGAGTTTCGCGGACCGCACGTTTTACGCGTGGTGCGGTGGAGATATCTTCAGTGTTGGCGGCAGTTCAGACTTTTTCCGGCTTATCATGGACCTCGGGGACCGGTTCTCATGGGAGAAGTATCTTCCCGAGGCCGCGTCAGAAGAGAAGGCCTTCAGCATGTTGATTCACGAACTGCGCAGCCCCATGTTGAAATGGCAGAAACAATCGCCCGGCGTGGAGAGGCAACTTGTCATGTGTCTTGGCTACCTCTGCGCGCCGCCCGAAACCCTCAACCGTGATCCCGGCATTGATTACCACGTATTCATGGACATGCAGTTCCATTTCCTGTCTACCGACCCATCGTTTTGGAATCTGTACGGCGTCATGGAATACATGTCCAGTTATGCCGACGAAGAATCCATCCGGTGGGCGCACAAGATGTTCCGGCACTACTGCATCGAAGGGAACCGCACGCGGCTGATTGAAGGCCCCTACCTGTTGCCGCATCTGGTCAATCCCGATTTTGCCGGGGGGCTCGATGGGTGGGTTGCGGAGGAGGCCGAAGCGGGCGCCATAGACACCCGGACCATGGATGGCTACAGCCACCTCCACGGCCGGTATCCGCGAACAACACAGGGCGACCGGTTCTGCCGAATGACGCGGTCAGAGAAGGCTCCGAACCGGGTTCGGCAGACACTCCGTGCGCTCAAACCCGGGAAGCTCTATTCACTGAAAGTCATCTCGTCGGACATAGGACGGTTGGACGTAAACCAAACCGTGTCGCTTGGGATCGATATCAAGGCCGTGGAAGTGCTGGAGAAATACGGTTTCGAATATACCTATCCCATCAACTACGCGCATACCCTTGGCGCCTATACCCGCGAACACCCCGCCTACTTCACGTTCCGGCGTGTCGTCTTCAGGCCCAATCAGGAGACCGCTGAACTGACCATTTCCGACTGGGCTGGTCCCAGCGAACCGGGAGGCCCGGCCGGCCAACAAACGGCGTTCAATTTCGTGGAGGTCCAGCCTTTTCTGGAGCCCTAGAAGGAGGGTGTGGCAACGAGGCAGGCCGGGAGTGCTCTTGGAATCGTTGGCGCTGGCCACCAACAGCCGCGTCAGGTTTCGGGACACGCGTTTGCCCGGGTCGCGGTTTGACTGAATCGTGCTCATGTCGTAGATTCCATATCACCTGCGTCACATGCTTTGGATGACTTGCTGGGGAAAAACCGATGATGACCGTAGCGGACGCTGGGCTGTATCGGTGTCACCGCGCCGTGCGTGAGCATGAGGGCATCTTTTCGATACACGGCACGTGGTTACCGATGTTGCTCTTCGGAAGTATGGGCGCGATTACATGGGCAATCCGCGGGTCAAACGGCTGGGGCGGCATCGACGGTACCATCGTGCCGGGCCTGACATGGGGCCTGCTCTGGTATTATCTGTGCCGCCGCAAAGGGATTGACGCCCGCAGTATCGTGTTGTGGCTGGGAATGGGTATCGCCATCGGCGGTGAACTGGGTTACGGACAGTACGCCAGCTGGCTCCGGGGCAATTTCAGTTACCGCGATGAAATCCTGCCCGTCTCTCCTTGGGCCGGTTATGCCTGGTTCGTTATCTGCGGCATCGGGTGGGGCGCGCCCGGCGGTATTCTCTTGGGATGGGCGCTGAATTCACGCGTGCCGGTTCGTTCCTGGCTGGTTCGCACCCTGCTCCTCCTCGCATTGCTTGTATTCATCTTCAACCTCGGCGCGCCGCTGCTCGGGCCCGGCGCTGTTGAAAGTCTCGGCACATGGTTTCGCCAGCACTGCCCCTGGCCCATCTTCCCTTACGGCGAAACGGGTCTCTACAGCGGAGAACTCGATGAACATCTCGCTCGAACGGTCTATACCAACACCCAGAACGTCGCCGTACTGGTCTGGTGGCTCGTTGCCATGGCCGCGGCCGCGGCGCAGCGCGACCGCGCCACGTTGGTCTCCGGGGCGGTTGTGGGTGCAGGGTTCGGGATCGGCTTTGTCGTGAGCGCCCTGTGGTGTCTGGGCTATGGTCTTGCACCCGGCTATATAGACTGGTGGAAGATGTGGGAACTGCACGCGGGTCTCAACCTGGGCATTCTCTATGTCATTGTCTTGAATTGGGGAATACGCGAGGTGGACAGAACCCATGCACCTGACGGGACGCCTTATGCCTTCTCGGAATCGCCCATGCCCGGCGAAGGGATTATCAGTGGGTTTCTGGGCCTGAGCGGGTTCGTACTGGTTTTCGCGGCAGGGTATGAGTACTTTTTCTGGACCGGCCTGTGTCTGGCCGCGTTCTACGCCGTCACAGTGTGCTTGGCGCACGGTTCTCCGGGAAAGGTCCTTTCACAAAATCAGATTTCCCAGCGCCGCCGAAGCATGGCACTCGCCTATAGCGCGTTCCTGCTGGTATTCATGCTTTTGCACGGAGGCACGTCCCGGCTGGGCGTCATCCTGGAATTGTACTCGCCGGATGCCGTCGATCAGTACGAATGGCCCTCCGGACGGGTCTGGCTCATGATCGCAGGCAGTGCCATCCTGCTTGTCGTCACCCTGACTTGCATTCGAAAGATGCTTCGCCAGCCGAATATTCCGCTATACCCGGATGCTGGCGCCGGCCGTCTGTCCGCGCGCATGGCGGACCTGTGTACCGCGATCGGCATCGTGGGGGCGGCGTCCATATGGCCCGAAAAGACTGCCATTCTCTATGCCGTCTGCATTTGTCTCGCCATTTTCGCCTTCAACCGCATCAATATCCGGATTGCGGACATCGATTGAAGGCCGCGTTCTTGCGCAATCGCGGCCGGCACGTTGCCCGCCACGAATCGTGGGCGAGTTGGCCCAGCCTGATATTCCGGTGACGAAGCCTCGACAGGGAGATGTTTCCGGCGAAGGGACGCAAACGAGCGGCACAGGGTCGAGACCGATGCTGCGGCCGCTCTCTCGACCGGGCCGCTCTTATGACCGGCAGGTCTCCGCAACAGGGTCGCTCATCATTGACGAAAACCAGCGGCGGGTCTACACTGATAGAGATGCGAGGGTCTTCCGTGAGTTGAGGTACGGGTTGGCGGATTACGAAGGGAGGTGATGCCCCGCAAAGAAACGGACAAGACCACTGAATTCTCTGACTCAATGATTCCGCGGTCATGAATGGGCGGGCGGACGGCTCGTTCCGGGACCGCTGAGCGAAGGGAGGATGTGGACATGCGATATCGTGGTTTTACCTTGATCGAGTTGCTGGTCGTCATTGCCATCATCGGTATTCTCGCTGCGATTCTACTGCCGGCTCTGGCCCGCGCGCGAGAAGCAGCGCGGCGCGCGAGCTGTGCCAACAACCTCAAGCAGTGCGGACTCGCCCTGAAGATGTACGCCAACGAGTCCAAAGGCGAGAAGTTCCCCTCCATGCTTGTCTATCGAAGCTCGTGGTGGGCCAGCCCGCCGAGGCAGTGTGACATTCCCAGCAACGGCCAGTTCAGCTTCGACGGCCCTGCCATGTATCCGGAGTACCTTTCGGACTTCAACGTGCTTATCTGCCCCAGCGATCCCGACATGGAACGGGAAGCGGCAAAATGGCACCATGGGCCCGGCGGCTCGGTGGACCCGTGCGCCATCGAAAACACCAGCTATATCTACTGGGGCTGGCTCGTCACGCCCGACGACTACCTGCTCGCCGGTGGCGGGGGCGACAATGCCGAGAATCCGCAGTTGGGCGTTGATATTTCCGCCGCTCTTCTTACGAGAGCCTATGAGGTGATCCTCACCGAACATGCGACTGAGCTGGCGGCCGGACACAACAACTTTGAGGACGACATCGAGTTTACCCACGAGGACCGCGGGCCAGTCAAACTGTACCGGCTGCGCGAAGGCATTGAACGGTTCCTCATCACGGATATCAACAATCCGGCCTCCACGGCGAAGGCGCAGAGCGAGGTCGCCGTGATGTATGACGCCACCGCCGAGACCACGGTTCAATCTTCGACATGGGGCGACACGTATACCCTGTACAACCATGTGCCCGGCGGCGGCAACGTCTTGTATATGGATGGGCACGTGGAGTTCCTCCGCTATCCCAGCGAATACCCTGTGAGCCGGTGTTGGTCGGTGATTCAGGGGATTGTCTGGGGCGCCATGGGCCCCTGAGCGCACAAGACGGGTGGCATCGTTGAGGCCTCGGGTATAAGCGCGAAGGTCCTGTAGCACAGCAGGGCCGGGTGGCTGGCCATGCGGACGGTCCTACCCGGCCCGGCTGTTATCGTGTGGGAAGGCAGCCCGTCGCGTCCCTCAACATCCCATAGGACCGCCCGGAACCGATTTGGCCCGTTTGCGGAGCTGCGCAGGGCGTATTTCGCCGGCAGCTTATCCGGCCCATCGACTTTTGGTTCATGAGACGACTGCAGAATACTGTTGCATATTGCACTTCGCAGAACATGTTGAAGCGTAGTAATCGGCAGGCCATCAAACCGGCACCGTTGACAGAACGACCAGAATATTGTACATTTGTAAACGTTGACAATGAGGCATAAATTACCTGGAAAATAAACGCCGAAGGAGCAGCGGCTGAATGATAGGCGAACGGATCAGACAGGGACGCCTTGTTGCGGGCTTGACACTTGACGAGACCGTTCAGCGCCTCACAAAGCATGGCGTGTCGGTTTCGAAACAGGGCCTCTCCAACTACGAGAAAAACAAGCGCATGCCCAAGGCGTCGGTTCTAATGGCTTTGGCGAGAGCCCTACGCGTAAAGGCAGACTATTTCCTAGAGGAATCCAATGTCACAATAAGTTGGACTGCATACCGGTGTCAGTCTGGTCTTCTGAAACGGCAGAAGGCGGAGATAGAGGCCGTTGCACAATCCGTGGCGGAGCGCTACATGTATTTTCAGTCAACGCTGTTCCCGGAGCAAAAGCCCGAGTTCCCGACGCGGATGAAGGTGAGGTCTGGCAAGGATGCCGAAGAAGCCGCTGACACATTGCGGGAGAAGTGGCGGCTTGGGACGGGCGCTCTCGATAGCTTGACCCAAATCATCGAGAGCAAAGGAGCGCTGCTTGTTGAACACTCGATGCCAGGCGTCACGTTTGATGGATTGTCCGGCTGGATAAACGATACATTCCCCGTGCTGATTGTCAATTCCAGCGTGCCAACAGACCGGCTACGCTTCGACTTGGCACATGAACTCGGCCATCTTGCTTTGGACTGCCACAGCAAGGACCCGAAGGAGGAGGAGGGTATTGTTCATAGATTCGCTGGCGCGTTCCTTGCCCCAGGGGATACTGTGCGAATGGAACTAGGCGATCGTCGGCGGACCATCGATTTCCAGGAGCTTGCTCTGCTGAAAAAGCGGTACGGTCTCAGTATGCAGGGATTCATTTGCCGCGCACAGCAGTTAGGCATTGTATCCAAGGCGGAAGGCAAGAGAATGTGGATAGAGTTTTCCCGGCTTGGCTGGCGCAAGAAGGAGCCCGTCGAATACAAAGGTGATGAAAAGCCAACTCGACTCGCACAGATGGTCATGCGCGCCTTGGCCGAAGGTATCATCACTGAAGAGAAGGCCCGGGAGTATGCGCCCCGGATCGGGCCGGCAGCGGGCCCGGTTGAGAAGGTCCAAGAAGCCGCGACGCCAACAGCACACGATCTTCTGAAGATGTCCCGAAGAGCGCGGCTTAGTTTATTGGCTCAGGCGGCTTTCGAGGCTCAGGCACTGTACAACAACGAGCCCGATCAGGCCGATTGGGCGCAGTTGGGACTGGAGGATCTGCATGAGTGACCGCGGGATTCCTCCCAATCCTCAACGTGGTGAACTGTGGCTGGTGAATTTCGAGCCGCAAAGGGGGCAGGAGGTCAAGAAGAGACGCCCGGCCTTGGTAGTTGGTGAGCCAATGCTGGGAAACTTGAGTCTCCGGATCGTTGTACCGGTATTCACGGACCGCGGACGCCACATCAAGTTGCCCTGGTTTGTGAGGATACCGAAAAGTGCAAGAAGTGGCCAAGATCGGGACGGTGAGATTGATGCCTCACAGGTGAAGTCGGTGTCCGTCAACCGTTTTGACAAAAAGATAGGAGACGTGACTCCCGGTCAAATAGTCGGGGTTGTCGACGCCATTGCGCTTTGTCTTGGCTATGAATTACCAGGCGGCCCCGGATATTCGTAAACAAGTTGCCGCGACGTGGTCTTGTGGGTCCGGGTCCGGTGCCGGCGAAACAAAGGGCAAATTCCCGCAGGCAGAGGCGCGTTGTTCGCCATTCTACTACCACTGGGCAGGCCTTGGCGGACGCCGGGACTGGGAACATCAACATATAGAAAGTGAACAGCCGCGCGGATGGGGATGGACTGCCGGAAAGTCCCCATTGAAAGATGTTAACCACCCGATTAGAATCACCCCTAAAGCGAACAGTCCTTTCTTCTTAAGGGTAGAAGTATGCGGAATCAAAGCGGGAGAAGCGCGGGTGAAAACTCTGGAAAGCCCCGCTCAGGCAGTCTGGAAGCGGCGATTGCAGGGCTCGAAGCCGAACTTGAAGAGGCCGAAAGAAGAAACAAGGAGATAGAAGAATCCATTCAAGCCCTCGGCGATACGCCAACGCCTGGGCAATTTGGGCTGACAGAATCTCAGTATCAGCGCTTCCGCGAAAGTGAGAACTCCAATAGTACGTTGTGGGTTCTCGCGGCGACCTTCACGTCCCTTATTTTCGTTTGGTGGTTGGCAAAAGGCGTAGAGAACGGATTTGGAAGCGTGGCCGCTGCCGTATTCCTCATGTTTGGGTATCTCGCTGCCGGGGTGGTGAATGTGTTCTGCGCTGCTTTCGGTGTGTTCGAAAAGCCCAAGCACAGGGACAAGCGGTATGACGCTTACCTTCACGCACAAAGCGCCCACGATTCTAGGCTCACTTCGTTAGAACGCGAAAGCAAGATTTGCGAGGTGCGTCTGAATGATCTTCATCACCACGTTCAACAAACGAAGCGACGCCAGCAACGGGAGCATTGGTTCAAATTGACAGGCCACCAATTCGAGAAGGAACTTGGCGAAATCTTTAGACAACTCGGCTACGAAACGACAGTGACGCCGGCTTCAGGCGACTTTGGGGTTGATATTCGAATTACGCGTGAGGACGGCAAAAGAGCCATTATCCAGTGCAAAGCCCATAAGAAACCCATTGGCCCTGGCCCTGTGAGAGAACTATTCGGGGTGTTAACCCATGAACAGGCCGACAAAGCCGTTCTGTTCTGCCTTGGCGGATTCACGCAGGGTGCCAAGGATTTCGCGAAAGGCAAACCCATTGAACTGGCAGATGTTAACGGTGTGATACGTCTTCATAAGAAGGCGGTAGTTTCAAGGGAAGCGTTGCAGCAGGGCATCTTCGAAGCGCCTGACGATTTCGAATTCGTTTGAGTAGGGAACGCATGGGAGCCGCCCGAATCGGAGGCGGATTCGTGGCACATATATAGCACACTTCGAAACAGGATCCCCCCATCTCCAATCACACCGGGGGCGCAACGTATGAAGAAGGCAGCAATGGCGGGAAGAGGGGAGGGTATTGCGTTGAAATCATGCCATAGCCCGCCTCCCCGCTCTGTGTCGCTGTGTGGTTCTTTCACTCACAGGAAGACACGGAGAGGCGGAAAAGAACCGGCGCCTTTTCGGGTTGTTGCCCCAGATTGCATTAGCATCTGGCCCATCCTGTCATCTGGTGAAGGCTCTTCTATCCACATGTCTGGCCGTGCCGCAGTGGTTTGCATGGGAGGCGGGCATAGTGCCGACCAGCGCAAACAGGCCAGGGCGCGTTTGTGTGTCTCCCGGCGCGGACGTGGGGTTTGTCCGCAGCAGCGCATCTTTGCCCGCCCACTTGTATTCAACAGAGGTTTGTTGCAGGATTCGTAACCGTATGGGCGGGAATCGCGGACCAGACCGGGGTTCGTTGGGCGGCTCTGAAAGCGAGGGATCAAGCATGGCCGGACGCATCCTGGTTCTTTCGGTGTTTCTGCTGGCGGGTTGTGCGCATCATGGCCCGGGTGAAAAAGAACCGGAAGGCACCTGGAGCGTTGAACAGGGGCAGGCATGGGGCGCGAAGCAGCCCTGGCTGGTGGGCTGCAATTTCATTCCGAGCACCGCCATAAACCAACTCGAGATGTGGCAAGAGGATACCTTTGATCCCGCCACCATCGATCGCGAATTAGGATGGGCCGCGGACATGGGCATGAACATCGTGCGCGTCTATCTGCACGATCTCGCATGGCAGCAGGACCCCGAGGGATTCAAGGCACGCATCGATCAGTTCCTTGCCATCGCGGACGGCCATGGCATCCGGCCGATGTTCGTCATCTTCGACGACTGCTGGAACGAGGACCCGAAGCCTGGCAAACAGCCCGAGCCCAGGCCCAGCGTGCACAATTCGGGCTGGCTGCAGAGTCCGGGCAAGAAAGTCGCGGGCGACCCGGAACAATGGGGACGGCTCCAGGCTTACGTGGAAGACGTGGTCGGCACTTTCGCAAAAGATGCTCGGATTCTCTGCTGGGACCTGTACAACGAGCCCGGCAATTCGGGCTACGGCGAGGCATCACTGCCTCTGTTGCAGAAGGTCTTCCTCTGGGCCCGGTCCGCAGAACCGACCCAGCCGCTGACCGCCGGATTGTGGTCCGGCAACGAATCCTTGAACCGTTTTCAATTGGGGGCATCCGACATCCTCACCTTTCACAATTACGGCGATGCGGAGAGCCTTGCCAAAGACATCGAACGGTTCAAAGCGTTCGGCCGCCCGGTTATCTGCACGGAATGGTTGCGCCGCGGCAATAGCGAGGTCGCGACGAGCCTGCCCCTGTTCCAGAAGAACGGGGTGGGCTGCATCAACTGGGGCCTCGTGAGCGGCAAGACCCAGACGATCTACGCCTGGGGCACCCGGGAGGGCGCACCGGCGCCGGAACGGTGGTTTCACGATCTCCTTCATCCCGACGGGACGCCTTACGACCGCGCCGAAATCGCGTTGTTTCGTCAGTTGACGTTGGAAACCAATGGACCCCCGAGCAACAAGTAGGCGCCTGCTCCGGCGGGTGGGCGCTGTTTGATTCACGTGAGCGACAGAGTCGTCTCCCATAGCGCGTTTGGTCAGGCCCTGAATGCTCCGGCCAATGGTGCCGGGCGAGCACGCTGGCGATATTCCTCAGGCGAAGGCGATGGGATTATCATCAAGGCATAAGGAGGAAGGGTTGCGATGGCAGGTAGCGGGTTCAGGCGAAGCGATTTCTTGCGAGCAGCGTTCGTTGGCGGTGCGGCGCTGGCAGCGTCGTCTGTCGAGGGGGAGGCTTCCCGAAAACCGAGACCGCCCAACGTCGTTATCGTGCTCAGCGACGATCATGGCTATCGGTCCGTAGGCTACAACAACGCCGCGGTCAAAACGCCACACCTCGACCTGCTGGGGCATGAAGGTGTTGTCTTTGACCATGCCTATGTTGCTACGCCTATCTGCGCGGCGAGCCGTGCAAGTCTGCTGACCGGCCTCTTTCCCCAGCAGCACGGCGCGGTCGCTCTTGACTCGAGCGGATTCCGGGAGAACGTAGTTGACCGGCGCCGCCTTCCGACGGTGGCGCAGCTTCTGGCCAAGGCGGGCTACGACACCGCGTTCTGTGGAAAGTCCCACCTGGGACCGCCTCGTGATTACGGGTTTGCCGAGGGCGAGGAACTGAAGGACGCTACCGATGACCAGACTTTTTCGTTTGCGGCGCGGTTCATCGAGGGGCGGAAACACAACCCGAGGCCCTTCTTCCTTTGGGTGGCCGCCCGCCAGCCGCACATTCCGCTGAACCCGCCCGCGCAATGGATGGACCTTTACCGGGACGCGGAGATCCCCGTCGACCCGAACTTCCTCGAGTCGCCGCCTGCCGAGAGTGTTTTCAACCAGGGCTTGCCTGGCGAGCACTACTACCGCGACTCGGAGGGACGGAACAACTATGGCGGTCTCCCTGCCGGGCCGCCGCGTTCGAAGGAGCAGATCCGGGAGTTCACGCGGGCGTATTACGCCGTTATTTCGAGGCTGGATCATCAAATTGGGGATTTGGTCGAGCAGCTCAAAGCGGCCGGGGTCTACAAGAACACCGCTTTGATGTATCTATCGGACAATGGGTATCACTTGGGCAACCACGGGCTCGGCAACAAGATCACCATGCACGAGGAGTCGGTCCGCGTACCGATGTTGCTTCATTGGCCGCGGTTGAAGAAGACCGGCGTGCGAAATCGGGCCTTTGTGTCGTCCCTGGACGTGTTTCCGACTCTGCTCGAGTTGGCGGGGGCGCCGATTCCGGACGGTTTGGCGGGCCTGTCGCTCGTACCGGTTCTCGAAGATCCTGCGCGGCCGCTGCGCGCATACGCCGCCAGCGAGTGCGTGGGCGTCGGGGGAAAGAGGGGCATGGGCCACCGCATGGTGCGCACGGCTCGATGGAAGTACATCCTGACCGACGCAAACGAGGAGGTGCTCTACGACGAGCAAGAGGACCCCTTCGAGATGGCAAACGTAGCCGCCGATGGAGCCAACCGTGCGGCCCTTCTGCAATTGCGCGGCTACATGAAGGAGTGGATGGAGCGCGTCGGCGATACCCACCTTCCGCCGCCCGATGTCTGACAGGCGGACATGCCGCTGAAGCTCTCGACGACGATTCCGGCAAGACTGGCCGGCTCCCTCTTCACGCAGCAACCGTGCGGGCTGGACTGCGCCCGGGCGCCGTCTTCACTGGCGCGGGAAACGGCGCGTTCAGTATGGAAGTTGCGCGGTGTTGCCGCCGGGGGAGTAGATGACCTTCCATTGAGGCCAGCTATACCAGATGCCATGGGCCCACGCAGTGAGGAGCAGCAGAATACATACGCACATAATCGCGAGACGCCTGACGCCGCCGGTACGCACCCGGGGCTCGCGGGACCGCAGGCCGGCGCGAACACGGCGAAGGCCAAAAACGCCGGCTGCCGCGAGCATGGCCAGCACCGGCACCAAGGGGAAATGCAGCCGGGCCTCGCCGAAAACGGCCGCGTGCAGAGCCGTGTAATAACCGAGCAGAAGGAGCAGCAGCCACAGGCCTGGCCCTTTTCGGCGGCCGAATACGGCCCCGACCACGGCAAATAGCGCAAGAAAGGCATACGGGCTCAGCAACACGATGAAAAACAGGGTGAGCATCAGCGGGGACAGCTCGCCGATGTAGTTGTAAGAGTAAGCGAAAATGAACATGCGGTGTTCCAGGCTCCAGAAGTGGGCAATTTTGAGCGGCACGAGAGCGAGCGCGCGATACGGGTGCGCACGAATGAACTCCATGGCGCGCGCCTTGCCCCAGTTGTGCATGATAACATCGCTCTCCGCCTCTTTTCTGAGGACCTTGTCGCGCAACATGTAGGCCATTTCGGTGGCGGCGTCCATGTCGAAACTTCCGTCAGCGTCTTCGCGGTAACCGATATAGAGGTTGTAACCGGTCAACGTATCGAGGTAGACGAACTGGCCCGTGACTTTGTAGTTGCGAACGGACCAGGGAGTGACCATGGCGAGCACGATGGCGGCCATCACCGCGCCCGACACCACCGTTCGCTTCCAGTCGCGGGTAGCAAGGAGAATCCACGCGACCACAAGCGGCATGAAGAATGTAAGAGAGGGACGCACGAGAATCGCCGCCCCGTAGAGGATCGCCGCGGGCGCCGCGCCGCGTAACAGCCCTTTTTCGGGAATCCGCAACGTGAACCACAAAGCCAGGAGCACGAGCGGAATGAAAATGTTCTCGGTGAGGAGGCCCAGGCTGTACAGAATGAGCGGCACGTAGAGCGCGACGAACACCGCGCTCAATCTGGCGGCGCGGCGCCCGAAGATGGGCCGGCACACGGCATACGTTGCCAGGGGATGCGCAGCCGCAATGAACGCTTGCACGAGCCGCGCGTAATAGAAGCTCTTGCCGAGCAGAAGGTAGATGCCCGCGAGAAAGAATGGATAGCCGGGCGGGCGGAATGCCGTGGCGAGCCCGAGATACCAGGCATACCCCTTGCCGTCGACAAGGCTCCTGGCGATCATGTCGTACTCGACTTCGTCGACCCCCAGGGGCGACCGGCCCAGCGCCAGCACGAACGCCAAACGCGGCGCCAGCGCCAATACATAGACGCCGAGCAGAAACGCCCAGTCCGGAATCGCGCCGAACAGTCTTCCCACCGCTTTACGGAACCTGGTCATATTTGTATCCTCCCTCATGCGGGACGAATCTATCCTGCACGGCGCCGCTCTTCCGCACAAGAGCCGCGTGGTTTCCGGTCTTCGGCGCCGGCGGAACCGTTGCTCACGCAAAACACGCTCTTCAGCCTCATGGCGCAGTCATCTCGAGCCGGCCCTTTCTTCTTCCGACACGATCTGGGTCCAGAACGTGAGTCCGGTCAGGTCGCGTCTGGGTTCGAAGAGGCTCGATACGAGATATGCCACGACAAACGTCAGCAGGTGACCGGCCAGGCCCACGTAATACACGTGTACGGGTTTCAGCAGCAATATCGCGGTCTCCCGGGAGCAGCCGAGACCGTGCATGAACTGCTCGGGCGTGATTCCCGCGAACTCGACGACCGCCATGTAGGTCGAGAAAATGAGCGTGGCCGCTATACCCACCGCGACGGAGCGGCCCGTGCCGCGCGTCGTGAGAAAGCCAAGTATGTACACGCCGAGGATGCCGCCGCCCAGAATGGACGCCAGCTTTGTCCCGAGATCCTGAAGGGTCAGGTTGCTCAAGGCATAGAACATCACCGCGCCGCCCATCATCAACAAGCAGGAGATTCCCGACGTCAGCCGCGCTGCGGCCACGTAGTGCCGCTCGCTGGCGGTCTTTACCATGTGGCGCCGGTAGAGGTCCGTCACAAACACCGCCGAGATGCCGCTTATGCTGGCCGACGACGCGGACATGGCCGCCGCGAGGATGCTCGCGATGACTATCCCCGCGAGGCCCGACGGAATCATCTTCACGCAGAAATACGGCAGGATGGACTCCGCCTTGGCGCCGCTTGCGCCGGTCAAGATAGCCATGGCCTGCGGGTCCGGGTGCTGTTTGAAAAACACATAGAGCGACGTGCCCATGAACATGAAGAAAGTCCACGTGGGCACGCTGCACGCGCAGCAAATCCAGATCGCTTTGAAGGCCTCCCGAGGATTCTTGGCCGACACGTATTTCTGCACCACGTTCTGGTTGCCGCTGTATTCGAAGACCCAGCCCGCCAACCCGTAAATCAACATCATCACGATCGACTTATCCCAGAGTGAGAAGATCTTCGCGCGCTCCAGGTTGCCGGTGGACACGTTCAGGTCACCGAGCATGAACTTGTTGTCCCTCCACCCGGTGGCAAACACGGCGCCGATTCCCCCGTCGATGCCCCGTATGAGCGTTACGAAACAAAGAATGGTCCCGAACCACAACAGGAAGGTTTGCAGGAACTGGGCCCAGACGACCGCCCTGACGCCGCCCAGAACCGTGTAGACGGTGACCACGCACCCGCCCATGAGGATGCAAACGTACGGCGGCGCGCCCGTGATCTGCTCGAACACAAGCGATACCAGGTAAAGGATGGTGGCGATGCGCATCACTTGGCCGATGATGAAGCATACGGCCACGTACGTTCGGACGCCGTGGCCGAAGCGTCCCTCGAGGTATTCGTAGGCGGAGGTGCACTTGTTGCGCCGGTAGAACGGCAGGAAGATTTTCGAGCCAATGTAGACTCCGAGGGGCAGCATCAGGCCCGGCAGCCAGCGGAGGTAGGCGGCCTTGTACGCGTCGCCGGGGAAAGAGACGACGGTGATGGAACTGATGGACGTGGCGAACATCGCAAGCCCCAGCAGCCACGCCGGGAACTCGCGGTTGCCCACGAAAAAGCTCTCGGTCGACTTGTTGCGTTTGGCAAACAAGGGGCCGATGGACGCCACTGCCAGGAAATACACCGCCAGGATGACCCAGTCCAGAAGCCCGAACCGTGCCGGCGTCATGGACACCCCCTCCTCGGTTGTTGCCCCGGCGGGGCGCCGGTTATCCGCCCGCTCCCCATATACAGCCCTGCCAGAGCATGCTTTGCGCCGCCGGATTATAGCAGGATGCACCGTTGGAATCCCTGCGCGCAACAACGGACGGGACGGGCGAGCAGGAAGTCTTTGGACTGGTGCACGATGGGGCGCATCAAAGAGACGGCCCAGCGACGCCCTGCGCGCCCGGGGCAAATAGCGCCGGACGGAAATGGGGTTCGCTACCTGCCTCGGGTGAGTTGCCTCAGGCGTTCTGGTATATAATCCTGAATCCGATACCGGCAATTTGCCTTCACGGACGGGCAAGAGGAGTCCCTCATGCAACGAGCCTCGCTGTCGCCTTTGTCGAATCGGTCTGGCAACGGATTCGTGAGCAGCGCCCCGTCGTGCGCCGCAGTCGCCGTGTTCATTGCCGCCGCCGCTGTGGTTATGCCTGTTTTCGCCGCGTCTGCTGGGGAAGACGCGTCTTCCGGACGGGCTCGCATCGCTCCTTCGGTGGTCCACTTGGCCCCGGGCGCGGAACAACGGTTCAAGGCCGTCATGCTGCAAACACGCCTGAAAGGCGCTACGGCGGCCCAGAACGTTGCGTGGTCCGTAAACGGCATCCCTGGCGGGGATGATACCGCAGGCCGGATCACGGCGGATGGGTTGTACACGGCGCCCGCGCAAACACCCAAGCCGCGGGAGGTCCACATTTGCGCGGAAATGGCCGATGCGGCAAACCCTCACTTGTTTGCGACGGTGCTGTTCGAGGGCGAGGGGACCCACTATGAAAGCGTTGCGCAGTGGAGCGAATCCATCGCGCAGCCGGTGCATCTCAAAGATCCGCATTGTCTGGCCCTGGACCACGCGGGCAACCTCCTCATCGCGGACTTCGAAGGGTCGCGCGTGCACCGGTTCACGCCGGACGGGATGTACCTTGGCGATTTGGGCCTGGGCACGGGGGAAGCGCCCGGTTACGTGATCAAGCCGCGCGTGGTTCAGGTGGACCACGAGGGCAACATCTTCGTGAGCGACCAGAAAAAGGACCAGCCCCGCATCCAGGTGTTCAGCCATGACGGCCAATTCCTGCGCACGTTCGGAGACAAAGGGATTAATCCCGGCCAGATCCTGCGGGCCCACGGCCTGGCGTTCGATTCGAAACACCGGTTGTACGTCGTAGATGTCGACGCGATGCGGATCAACGTTTACGATTCCTCCGGCAAATTCCTGCAATCCTGGGGCCAGGACGGCTCGGGCCTGGGCGAATTCAACGCTCCGCACGGGATCGCCATCGACGCCAACGACGACGTGTTCGTCGTGGGATATTACGGCCCCTGCCAGAAGTTCACGTCCGGCGGGAAGCTGTTACGCGTGTTTGCCGAGCCCGATCCGCCGGACAGCGCCGTTTATTTCCACAGTATTTGCCTGGATCGATGGGGCAACGTGTACCTCACCGTGCGCGGCGCGGGCGGATACGGCGGCGCTATTGAAGACACGCAAGGCAATCATGTGAGCATCATGAAATACAATAACAACGGGGACTACGTCGCCAGCCTGACGCTGAACGTGTCGGCGCATGCCGAAAACTGGGCCACGGTCGCCAAGGACGGGACCGTGTATACCATCTTCGTAGGGAACGAGCGAATGGGAGTGGAAACATCGGCGCCAAGGTAAGCGCGGGAGCGTAACCAGCCGCGTATTGCGCCTGGAAGGAAAAATTCATGCAGCTCAACTCGAGTCGGCGGTTTCTCGCGGTCTTCACCGTGTGCGCGCTGGCATTTGCGTTGGTAAGCGCGTCAAGCCGCGCCGCGGACGCGGAAGCACCTGGGGGACGGGCGAATATCCGGCCGTCGCTGGTCCAGCTTGCTCCGGGCGGGACGCAGGCGTTCCGGGCGGTGTTTGAACCAGGATGGTTGCACGAGGCCCGGGTCGCTGACACCGTTTCCTGGGCGGTGAACGATATTCCCGGCGGGAACGAGAGCCTGGGAACCATCGACAAAAATGGGCTCTATCGGGCGCCCGGGCAGGCGCCGCGTCCCTGTGAGGTCCACGTCTGCGCCACCGTGGACGGCGCGCTGAATCCCCATCTCTGGGCAACTGTCGTGGTAGGGACGGCGGCCCCGGCGTACGAGCTTGTGGCCAAATGGGAGGAGGCGGCGGACGGTTCCGGGCGCCTCAAGGACCCGCTCGACATCGCCCTGGACCGCGACGGGAACCTGCTCATAAGCGACGGGGGACTTTCCCAGGTGCTCCGGTTCACCGCCAAAGGTGAATTCCTGGGAAGCATCGGCGAAGGCGGGGGAAACACCCCCGGCCATTTCGGCGAGCTGCGCAACGTCGATGTGGATGGCGAGGGGAGAATCGTTGCGTGCGACATGAGAACCGGCCCGCCGCGCATCCAGGTCTTCGACAACGGCGGCAAACTCCTGCACGCATTCGCTCTGAAAGGCGTCGGTCCCGGACAGATTATGCAGCCGGCGGGCCTCGCGTTTGACCCCGCCGGGCGTATCTTCGCGGCCGACGCCGACAACATGCTGGTGAACGTTTACGAGCAGGATGGCACGTTCGTCGAGGCATGGCGGCGCAATGGCGTGCGGCCCGGCGACCTCAACGAGCCCTACGGCGCGGCCGCCGACAGGAACGGCGACGTCTTCGTGCCCAACTACTACGGTCCGTGCCAGAAATTCACGGGCAAGGGCGAGTTCCTCCTCGCATTCGCTCAACCGGACCCGCCGGACGGTCCCGTGGCGATCACCAGCGCGGCCGGAGACCAATGGGGGAACGTGTTCCTTGCCGTGCGCGACACCGCCGGACTGGTGCAGAACTCCGCCAACCCCGAACCCAAGCCAGCGCGCATCATGAAGTTCAACAATAACGGCGACCTCGTAACGAGCCTTGCCCTATGGGACGACGAACGCGGGGAGAATAAGACCGCCGTGGACGGCCACGACCGGCTCTATGTATTGTTCAAGCGTGTAAATACGGTTGGCGTAGCAATATTCGAGGCGCGCTGACCGGTTGGTCATGTTGCAGGGCCGGCAATTGTCGCGTGCCTGCACGATAACAGGCCGGCGAGCCAAAGGATCGCGAACATGTCTCGTCAACCCCGCCTCCTCGGAAAAGACCGCGCCGTGTGGATTTGTTTGTTTCTGGCAGGACTGATGGGTTCGGGCGCCGCCAGCGCCGCGGAAAACCCCGTGGTGCAAAAGAGCAGCGTCCGGCTGCAGGACCTCAAAGGCCATATCGAAGCAGACCTGTTCCAACCCGATTTTCTCGTTGGGGACAGCAACTATAACGCGCTTACGGCAGCCTCCGACGGCAGGATCCATTTCGTCGTCAACACTCACAACAACGACTTCGGCTGCCGGTACTACATCTTCGAGCCTGAAACGGAAACCATCACGCTTGTTGGAAAGCTCGATGAAGTCCTTCAGGAACCCGCCGCGACGCATGTCCCCCAGGGGAAAGTGCACACGCCGCTTTTTGAACATAAGGGCAAGATCTGGTTTGCGACCCACACATCCTACTATCACGGGGAGCTTCCCGAGTTCGATTCCAAAGGCAAGGCGCCTTACAGCGGCGGCCACTTCATGAGCTACGATCTGCAGACCGGTCAATTCGCCGACCTCGCGCTGGGTGTGCCGGGCGAGGGCATCATCACACTGGCCATGGATACCCAGCGCGAAGTGCTCTATGGGCTGACATGGCCGTCAGGGCTGCTCGTCACCTACGACATCGGGAAAAAGGACGTGCGCTGTTGGGGCGGGGTGCAGGGACGCGGCGAATGGGGCGAACATCCCTGGGAATGGGACCGTATCTGCCGCATGCTCGCCGTGGCCCCTTCCGGCGAAGTCTACGGCTCGACGATGTATGGCAGGATATGGAAATTCGATCCCGCCATGTATAACCCGGTGACGTACCTCGACGGTCTGGACCTTTGCCGCGTGCCCTTGTCTCAATCCGCGGCCGAAACCAAAAAAGGTGACTTTCAGAACGACTGGCGCGCGATCGCATGGAATCCGGCGACCAAAAGCTTCTGGGGAATCATCTGGGAAACCACCACCTTGTTCGAGTTCGACCCCTCCGCAAACTACCTCCGTTCCATCGACGAATTGCGGCCCGAAGCCTATCGGGGCATGCCTCGCAATCCCGAGATCAGCCAGTTGGGCTTCATGTTGGGCCCGAACAACACGCTCTTCTACCTCGCGCATGGGCCGGAAGTGGCCATCGAGAACCGCCCGCCCGCGCAATCCGGGTTGTACCTGCTGACCTACGACATCGACCGCGGGAAGCTGACCAACCACGGTCCGATCCTTTCCCGCGATGGCCGCCGTGTCTTCTTTGCGGAAAGCATCGCGATCGGCGGCAAGGGTGACCATATCTACACCGTGGCCTGGGTCGAAGTAACCGATCCTGCCCGCCGGGGCGAGATTGCCGCGGCCCGCGCGTTCGGCCCGGCCGAAACCGCCCAGATGGTGTACGAGATCCTCCTCGTCAGACTGCCTCCCTGGCGAGACGTTGTTGCCGCGGATTGACCCCGCACGCAGGCTGTGGTTTTGAGAGGCTTCCCGCCCTGCCCGGTCCTTGGCGCGGCGGAACGTCTTCCCGCGGTTTGACAATGGACGCCTTCCGCTCATAAGCTGGTGGCCTTCTATAAGATGACTTCATAAGGAGCACTCCATGTATTCGAAAAATGTTCTGGACCAAATCGGCAACACCCCTATTGTCTGCCTCAAGGACATGACGGGGGCATCCATTTTTGCCAAGGCGGAGTACCTCAACCCGGGCGGAAGCATCAAGGACCGGGTCGCGCGTTTCATGCTCGAGGAGGCGGTTCGCCGCGGCGATTTGAAACCGGGCATGAGCATTATGGAACCCACCTCGGGCAACACCGGCATCGGGATTGCCCTGGTGGGACGCCGCATGGGTTACCCGGTCACCATTGTCATGCCCGAAAACATGAGCGAAGAACGCAAGAAGATCATCGTTGCCCTGGGCGCAACGCTTGTCCTGACATCGCCCGAGCTAAGCATCGACGGGGCCGTGCAAGAGGTCGAACGCCGCCGCACCGCGGACTCGTCCATTTACGTGCCGCAACAATTTGAGAACCCCGACAACGCGAAGATCCATTTCATCACGACGGGGCCCGAAACCTGGAGCCAGTTGGACCACCATGTCGATGCGTTTGTCTCGGGTCTTGGCTCGGGCGGCACGTTGCAGGGCGTGGGGTCCTTCTTGAAAGAACGCGACCCCAAAACCGAGATTGTGGCCGTCGAACCAAAGAATGTGTCGGCTTTGCTCGGGCATGAACCCGGATTGCACAAGATCCAGGGGATCGGCGACGGTTTCGTGCCCAAGATACTGGATACTTCGCTCGTGGATACCGTCATCGAGGTTACCGATGACGATGCCATTGCGACGGCCCGCCTGCTGGCGCGCGAAGGCGGTCTCCTCGTCGGGGTGTCTTCCGGCGCGAATGTCTGGGCCGCGATCGAGGTCTCCAAGCGCCGGGGCCCGAACGCAGTCATCGCGACGGTGCTCCCCGACCGCGCGGAACGGTACTTCTCGACAAGCTTGATTTGAGCCCTCGGGAAACTTTCGCCCGGCCGCCGGGTATACTATCCACGCCAAAACACACCGCGCGGAAAAGGATGACATATGGCTAGACGCAAGGTTGCCGTCGTGATGGGCGGCGTGAGTTCGGAACACGAGGTATCGCTGCGCTCGGGGGCCATGGTCGCGGGCAATCTCGACCGCGAGTTCTACGACGCGCTCCCCATCATCATCACCCCTGAAGGCAAGTGGAAGATCTTCAACGAGCGGCCCTGCCACATAAGCGATGCCCTTTCGCGCATCCACGAACTGGCGCTGGACTGCATCTTCATCGCTCTGCACGGCCCGTATGGCGAAGACGGCCGCATTCAAGGGCTGTTCGACATGTTGGCCATCCCATACGTTGGTTCGGGCTGTGGCGCCAGCGCCCTCGCCATCGACAAGATACGCTCGAAAGCGGTGGTTGCGCAGGCCGGGATACCCGTGGCCCGCGACATCGTAGTCACGCGCGCATTATGGGACGCGGACCACGAAACCGTCCTCAAACGCGTGCACACCGAACTCGGGTTTCCCTGTGTGCTGAAGAGTCCCTGCCAGGGCTCGAGCCTGGGGATGGCGATCCCGCGGGAGATCCGCGAGTTTCGCGATGCCCTGCTGAACGTGTTTGCCTTCGACGACACGGTCCTTATTGAACAGTACCTCAAAGGCGTGGAGGTCACGTGCAGCGTGCTCGATGCCACCCCCGGCGCGCCGCCCGAAGCCCTCCCCGTCACCGAGATCTGCCCCGTCACATCGGCGTATTTCGATTACACCGCGAAATACACTCCCGGCGCCTGCCAGGAAATCACGCCCGCCCGCATCTCCCCGGAAAGCACCAGAGCGGCGCAGGACGTTGCCGTGCGCGTTCACGCGGCGATAGGTTGTCGAGGCCTGAGCCGGAGTGATATGATTCTCGTAAATGACCGGCCCGTTTGGTTCGAGGTTAACACCATACCCGGCATGACGGAAACGTCGTTGTTCCCCCAGGCGGCCGCCGCGGCGGGGATCCCCTTTCCTGACCTGCTCGACCGCCTGATTCGCGGGGCTATGGAACAGCCGGCCTGACCCCGCGAGGCCGGGGCGTCTTTGCCGGCGCGAAGCAGCGCCCGGACGGGCATTGGCACAGAGGTAGCGTCATGGCCATTGAATTCACGAAGATGCACGGATTGGGCAATGATTATTTGTTTATCGACGCGGAACATTGCCCGGTTGAAGACCCGTCCGAACTCGCGCGCGCGATGAGCCACCGCCATCTGGGCGCAGGCGCCGATGGCATCATCCTGGTATTGCCCGGCGAGGGCGGCGCCGATTTCGCCATGCGTATCTTCAACGCCGACGGAAGCGAAGCCGAAACCTGCGGAAACGGCATCCGCTGTTTCGCAAAATATGTGTTTGACCGCCGCATGACCCACGAGAAGGCGTTCGTAATCCTCACGGGCGCCGGCCCTAACCGCGTCGAACTCGCCACCACGGATGAAGGCGTGGTCACCTCGGTCCGCTCGAACATGGGAAAGCCGCGCTTCGAACGGAGCGAGATTCCCATGCTGGGGCCTCCCGGCCGGGTCATCGAAGAAAAGCTGGCCATCCCGGGTCACACGTTTGTCGTGACATGCGTCAACATCGGCAACCCCCACACCGTCATTTTTGTCGACGACGCGGCGGCGGTCCCGCTCGCGGAAATCGGGCCCCAGCTCGAAAACCACCCCTCTTTCCCACAGCGGACAAACGTCGAGTTCGTCACGGTACACGACCGGGATAACATCGTCATGCGCATCTGGGAACGGGGCAGCGGGATTACCATGGCAAGCGGCAGCGGCTCGTGCGGCGCCGCTCTGGCGGCGATGCTCACCGGCCGGATCAACCGCCGCGTGAACGTCCACCTTGTGTACGGGCATCTCACCGTGGAATGGGCGGACGACGGCTTTGTGTATCAGGAAGGTCCCGCCACGGAAGTCTATACTGGCCAATGGCCTGATGCATGAACGTTTGCGTCTCGTTTCTCGAGGACAATGCGTTGGCGAATACTTCGATGGGGTAAATGTCATGGCACTCAAAATCGCGGTGTTGTTGTCCGGAAGCGGTACCACCCTGCAGAATCTGCTCGACCGGTCCGGCGCGGGGGAGCTCGACCTCGAATTCGTGTGCGTTATCAGTTCGCGGCCTGACGCCTACGGCCTCGAGCGGGCGCGCAAGCACGGCATCCCCGCAATCCCGATTGTGCGCAAGAATTACGGCAGCGCGGCGGCGTTCAATACGGAGCTCTGGGGCACGGTGCGAAAACACGGCGCCGAACTGGTCGTATTGGCGGGTTTCATGAGCTTGCTCGAGATCCCGCCCGACTTCGAAAACCGGGTCATGAACGTCCATCCAGCATTGATTCCGGCGTTCTGCGGCCACGGCATGTACGGCCATCACGTGCACGAAGCCGTCATCGGCTATGGGGTCAAGGTGTCGGGCGCAACGGTGCATTTCGCCAACAACGAATACGACGCCGGACCGATCATCCTCCAGGATACCGTGCCGGTGCTGGACGACGATACGCCCGAATCCCTGGCCGCGCGGGTCCAGGCGAAAGAACGCGAGCTGTATCCCAAGGCGATCCGGCTCTTCGCGGAAGGCCGCCTCCAGGTGGACGGCCGCCGCGTACGCATTCGCGAGCCGCGATAACATAACCGCGAGCGCGAAGCGAAATGCCCTTGAACCGCTCCGGCGGCGCCGGCCCCGTTACCATCGGACAACGGCAGCCCCCCAGGTGAGCCCCGAGCCGAACGACGCGAGGAGAACCACCCCGCCCTCGCGTATACGGTCCGCCGCGGCCGCCTCGTGCAAAGCAAGCGGGATGGATGCGGCCGTCGTATTGGCGACCTTCTCGATGTTCAGCATCACCTTTTCCTCGGGCAATCCGAGGCGTGCTGCAGCCGCCTTGATGATGCGGGCGTTGGCCTGATGCGGCACAAAGAGGTCTACGTCGTCCAATTGCAGTCCAGCGCGTTCAATGGCCTTTCGGGACGCATCCTCGAACAGCACGGCCGCCCGCTTGAACAGTTCGGGGCCTTTCATCTGCACGTCGCAATCGGGCCCGCCCGCGTTGTCCTTCGTAATCGGAAACTTCGAGCCGCCCGCAAGACGGATCAGCAGGTCCGCGCCGGAACCATCTGCCCCGAGATACGTGGAGAGAATTCCCCGCTCGCCTTCTTCCGCACGGAGAACCACCGCGCCGGCTCCATCACCGAACAAGACCGACGTATCCCGCCTTTCCCAATTCAGCCGGTTCGTGGCCGACTCCGCCCCCACGACCGCAATCGTCCGATACATCCCCGAAAGAATGTATGCGTTTGCTGATGAAAGCCCGTAAAGAAAGCCCGAGCAAGCCGCGTTCACATCGAAGGCCGCGGCGTTACACGCTCCGAGCGCAGTCTGGATGATGCATGCCGTCGCGGGAAACAGGTAATCCGGCGTCGTCGTGCAACACACAATGAGTTCGAGTTCCCCGGCCTTCAGCCCCGCGGCATCCAGGGCTTGCCGGACTGCCGGGACCGCAAGATCGGACGCTCCCTCGCCGGGCCCCGCAAGGTGCCGTTGGCCTATGCCCGTCCGCTTGCGGATCCACTCATCCGACGTATCTATCATGGCCGCGAGTTTCTCGTTCGACCAGACGGTCTCCGGCAAGAATGCCCCGGTACCAATAATGCGTGCGCGTTGCATGCGGCTCCTCCCTCGGTTGCTCTGACGAATGGAAAGATTGACCCCCGGCTCAGATATCTGTCGGCGCCGGCGACGCGAAACCGCCGGCAACGCTAATCTCTGCGGGACCCCATATAGCCCCTACCACAGTAGTCGTTGTTGTCAGAGGCCGAAGCATAAACTACAACGCACCATGGCCGCAAGGTAGTTTTGGGGACACAATACTCAATTCTTCATATCAGAGGATAAAACGTAGACGAGAGATGATACTCTCGCGGGCGCAGTAATCATAATTGAGTATTGTGTCCCCAAAATTAAGGAGCACCGGGCACATTGCTGCACCCGGCACTCCTCGTTTACTGCTTCCACTATGTCCGCACAGCCCCGCTTACGCGGCGGCTACGCGATGTGCGCCATTGTACAGGATCACGGAAAGTCCATGCCGGAAGTGATGCCGGGCGGGTACCTGTAGGCAAATTCGTTGACCGGCCAGAGGTCGCTTCCGTGATACCGTGCCCATTCCACGTGACCATCCATGAACAGGATGTTCATGCCGCCCGGAATGTGGTTGAACCGGTTGGCATCGACGGCGCCACCGGTCGTGGTGCCATACGCACGGCTCTCGTCGTACATGCAAACGATTTCCGACTGGGCCAGTGCCGAGCCCGCGGGATTGTTGATGTCGGTGATGCAGAACCGCTCGATGCCTTCACGCAACCGGCGAATGGTGATCTCTTTGCCCGACGGCAGCGTCACGGTGAAGTCATTGTTTCTGTTCTTCCACCGAATGTTGTTGTCTGCCGTGTTGTAAGAGCCGCTGCCCTGGATATAGCAGCCGACGGCGTAGTAGTCTTCGATCGTGTTGTTCATCCAGCTCTGCATAATCAACTTGCCGTTATACCGGTAGCTGCGGACATCGGTGAACCGGCTGAAATACAGGTCCGTGTGCCAGTACGGCGCGCACGCATTCGGATTCAGACCGCAATCGTAGAAACGCGCCCTGGCGGTTCCGGAGCCTACCAGCGGCTCGACAACCCGGGGGGCAGCTTGCTTGCCAAAGCAGGGGTTATCCTGCTCTTTATTGGTGGTGGCATAGGTGACGACGTTTACATCGCAGCCGCCCAGCACGTTGCGGGCCAGCGTGAAGTCCGTCGCCTTGTAGTCGTCATACCGTCCGGCCGACGGGCACGCATTGATCATCACGTCCGTGCAGTATTCCGGAGACACCTGCCACATGCCCATCGCCACGGCCATCTTCTTGTCCGCTATATTGGCGTCGGTGTTTGTGTGGTCAAAGCTGCAGAAGGGCCACACTTCGCCTTTCGACTCGTTGGCGAACATCTTGCAGACGATACCCCATTGCTTGAGGTTATTCTGGCAACTCGAACGCCGCGCTGCCTCGCGGGCCCGCGCCAGTGCCGGCAGAAGAATCGCGGCCAGAATGCCGATGATCGCGATCACCACCAGCAATTCGATGAGTGTGAAGCCTTTCTTAGATATCATCGTGTTAACTCCCTGAAGTTCTTCCGAACTCGAAATGCCTGATTTTGCTCCTTGCCTTCAATGCCATGCTATTGCTCAGCCCTTCGAAATAATCACAAAGAAACTCGACAGGTACAAACAATTGCCCGCATCGCTCCTCTCTTCATCGTCAGTGGGGCAGCCTGGCGCCGGGAATGGCAACAACCCCTCAGCCATTCCCCCCTGCTGACTCACATGCGGCAGACCCATTCTGCCGCCAAAACAAGCCCTTTGACCTCATCCGGTACCCCGGAAAGCCGAAGCGCTATTCTCAATAAACGCTCTGCCCGAAATTCGGCCTCGTCCCTAAGCCGAATACGAACAGAACGTTAGGGGTTCAACTCTCCGTTTTCCGCCGCCCGGGGGCTTGCGCTCGGCACCACACGCGGTCTATACTGCCTCCCAAGGTATACGGACAAAAGTATCGGCACTATGCACCTCTACTGTCTACGATAGTAGCAGTAAGGGCTCAGTTAGTATTGAACGCTTTGAAAGGATTTTTATAATTAATCCGCCCTCTAACATAATTCCGGAACGGACTATCCTTCGGATCCGGCACAACCTGTCGGCGAAACGTCCGATAGTGGTGCAGGCTAATGCGTACACGCACTCGGACGGCGAGGCTCCCGCTTCCTTCCATGACCCTGCGTGGCAAGCAGGGACAAAGAAGACGCCTCTTGAAAACACGCCGGAAATAGGGGCACACGCACACGATCACCTGGAGCTGCAGCTGATCGTCAGCGGAAGAGCCATACACCGCACCCAGCATTACGTGACGCCTGTAGAGCGGGGAGACATGATTCTCATTGCTCCGGGGCAGCCCCATGCCTTTGAACGGATCGATGGCATGCACCGGATCGCGTGCGTGTGTTTGTCGGAGTGGTTTATGCACGGCTCGGAGGACCTGTGGGGAGCGCCGGGCCTGCTGCAGCTTTTTCTGGCGCTGGACACCCCGGCGTGCGCCAGCGTGTTCCTGGTGACGCATCACAGGCTGAGTGAAGGGGAGTTCGCCGTATGTTTCGAAGAAATGCGGGCGATGGCGCTCGAGTTGGAACGCGAAGACCCGTCGCTGCTCTACCTCCGGCGGTGCATGGACAAACTGATGCTCACGGTGGGACGGTCCTATGCCGAGGATGAAAAGAGCGGCTCGTTTCGATGGTTGAGCCGCCCAATCACGCAGGCGCTCAGAATCATCGAAAATCACGCCGCCTCGAACGAGCCCCTCCGCGTATCGCAATTGGCCGGGCAATGCGGGCTGTCGCCGGGCTATTTCTCGCGCGAATTCAGGAAAGCCGTGGGAAGCTCCCCGTCCCAGTATTTCCAGCGCCGGCGCATTCAGCACGCCTCCTGGCTGCTATTGCATACGCGCCAATCCATTTCAGAGATAGCCTACTCGCTGGGCTTTGCGGACGTCTCGCACTTCGAGCGGGTGTTCCACGTGCGGCGCATGATGACCCCGCTCGCCTACCGCCAACGCTTCGTCGAACGCGCGAGATAGCCCGCCCCGACCGACCGCAGCGGCCTCCAGCGGCGCATTTCCAATCGGGACCGGCCCAGAATCCCGCGCAATCTGAAGCAAGGCAGCGCAGACACTTTCGTATTCGCGGCACTGGGCTGGATTTCGACACACGCATGGGGTCAGATAAGAGCGGCGCGCCGGTATTGCGTTTGAGCGCCTTCGGCGGGGGCATGGGACCTCCGGAGCGCCAACGGCACAAAACATCCTGGCAGGCCCACGGCTTCCTCCTCTTCAGCGCCAACGGCGCGAAACATCCTCCCCCAATGCACGGATTCCCCCTCTTCAGCGCCGAAGGCGCGAGACATACCAGCCTGGCCTGAAGGGCCAGGTAAACGGCATCAAACAAACAGGGAGGGCTGAAGGCCCGAAACATGGCCCTCTTACGCGCCAATATCTTACCTCGGACATTGGCGGCCCCTGGAAACCCACCGGACAAAAGGGACAGAAATGACACAAGGGACAGCAGGACCGCAAGGACAGAAAGGACGGACAAGACACAATGCGTCCTGGGGTATCGGCAGGCCGGCGTATTCGCTGAATGATTTCCCGTTCCGGAGCGCCAACGGCGCTCCGGAGCGAGGGGCGCCGTGCCGCCAATGCAGGTTGGCAGCCGCCGCCCTTTTGCTGCCGCGTGGTTACCCCAATCGCCGTCTTATTCGGCGATTCGGGGTGTTCTTCGTTCATGGCGTACGCATAGTGACTCTGCTATCATGCTCAACAAACTGTCATCCGCCCTTGCGGACAGATAATGGCGCTGCTGGCTCAGGCGGCTAGAGGTGAATCAACGGAAAATGCCCCGCGTATGATCGATCCCGCTTTGATTCTTCTGGTGATCGGGTTTCTCGTTCTCGCCAGCATTTTGGCCAGCCGTGTTTCGGACCGCGCGGGCGTGCCGACACTGATCGTGTTCCTCTGCATTGGCATGCTGGCGGGGTCGGATGGCCCGGGCGGCATCCAGTTCACCAACACGCAAGCCGCCAATCTCGTGGGGACCATCGCGCTGGCCTTCATACTGTTCTCGGGCGGGCTGGACACGAACTGGCGCGTCATACGCCCGGTCATCAAGCGCGGGATCCTTCTCTCGACTGTCGGCGTGGTCTTAACCGCGGGTCTGGTCGGTTTGTTCGCCTGGCTCGTATTGGATTTCGAGCTTCTGACCGGTCTCCTCGTTGGGGCCATCGTCTCCTCGACGGATGCCGCGGCCGTGTTTGCCGTGCTGCGCCGGCGCGGGGTAAGTCTCAAGGGCAACCTGAAACCCCTGCTCGAACTCGAGTCAGGGAGCAATGATCCCATGGCCATCTTCCTCACCGCGGGCATAACGCGGATGTTGATGGAGCCCGATTTTCGGTGGGCGTATCTCATCCCGGCCCTTGTGTGGAACATGCTGGGCGGGATCGCCCTGGGACTGCTGGCAGGCAAGCTGGCGGCTCTCCTGTTCAACCGGATACGGCTGGGCTACGAGGGCCTGTACCCCGTGCTCAGCATCAGCGTGGTCTTGCTCACTTTCGGCATGACGCAATACATCGCGTGCAACGGCTACCTTGCCGTCTATCTCTGCGGCATAATGCTGAACGCCTCGAGATTCAACTACCACCGCTACGTGGTGAAGTTTCACGATGGCATTGCCTGGCTCATGCAGATCGTCCTGTTCCTCGTTCTGGGCTTGTTGGTTTTTCCGTCACAGCTCCCGAAAATCGCCTTGACGGCCGTCCCAATCGTTCTGTTCCTGATGGCCGTGGCGCGGCCCGCCGCCGTGGCCATCGGGCTGCTGGGCAGCGACTTCTCCTGGCGGGAACGCGGGTTGGCCGCGTGGACCGGCCTTCGCGGCGCGGTCCCCATCGTATTGGCCACATTTCCCCTCATGGCGGGCTACTCGCAATCCGCCATGGTGTTTAACATCGTCTTTTTCATCGTGCTGACCTCCGTGCTCGTCCAAGGCACATTTCTGATGCCGGTAGCCCGGTGGCTTAAGGTGGACGAGCCGTTGCCGCCCATTCCCCGATATTCGCTCGAGATTCAACGCAGCGGCCAGGTTCAAGGAGAAACACGCGAACTCGAGGTACTCCCCACCATGGCCGCCGCCGGGCGCACCATCGCCGATCTCGACATTCCCCCCGGCGTCTTGATTCTCCTGATCGGCCGGGGTGAGGAGTTTGTAGTACCCAGGGGACAGACGCGTATCGAGCCCTACGATACCCTCCTCATGATCGGCGACCCGGCGGCGCTGCGCGAGGCTGGCGACGCGATTCTCTCGCCGCGGCCCAGGGTTCGCCAGCGCGAACCCATGGACGACCCCCTGGCGATGTTGCCCCAGACCACCGACGAGAAATTCCTCTCCAAACAGGTCGTTGTCATCGGGTTTGGACACATCGGACGGCGCATCTGTGACAAACTCGAGCCGCGCGGGGTGCCGTTCGTGATCATCGACCGGGACCGGGAGATAGTCCAGAAGCTCCGTGATCGCAACGTGCCCGCGGTTGTTGGCGACGCTTCTGACGCCATGGTGCTCGCGCAGGCCCATGTGGCGCGCGCGGCTATGCTGGTGATTGCCACGCCGGACACCCTGAAGGCGCCAAAGATCGCTGAACTCGCCAAGAGGCTTAACCCCGCCATCGAGATCGTGGTCCCCGCGTTCAGCGAAATGGAGGCGGACCTCCTGGAGCGCGAACACGTCGGCGTGGTGTTTCTTGGCGAAGAAGAAATCGCAAACAACATCATGCAGCATATCCTTAAGAGGATGCGGGCTTGATGGGTCTGGTTTGGCCAGTCCTGCGCGTCTGACGCATCCCGGGCGCCTTGCTCAGCAACGCAAGTTTCTTCGCAAGCGCGTTCCGGTGTATTCTGGGGACCGGGTTGCTGCGGAAGAATCACACTACACAACGCGGAGGGACCTTCCATGAAACGTCACATCGTTTGCGTGTTTCTGGTCGCGGCGCTGGCCGGTACGGCGGCGTTCGCGGGCAACGCCATCGCTTTCGGAGAAATGCAGGACCTTACCCGGCTCCAGCCGGGCCGCACCATGCGATCGTCGACCAGCGATCCCGACTGGCATAACGGCAACGGCGACGCGCGCCGCGTTCCCCCGGGCGAAACGCTCGTGCTGGCCGAGCTCGAGGGGCCCGGCGAGATCCGACACCTCTGGAACACCATCGCGGCCGACGAGCGGGGTTATTCGCGCCTCCTGGTTCTGCGCATGTATTGGGACGGCGAGGAACAGCCGTCCGTCGAGGCGCCCGTCGGCGATTTCTTCGGTATCGGCCACGGAATAGACAAGCCCTACGTGACCCTGCCGTTCAAAGTGTCGTCCGAGGGCCGCGCGCGGAACTGCTATTGGCCCATGCCGTTCCGCAAATCCGCACGAATCACGGTCACCAACGAGGGCCGCAAGATGGTCCACGCGTTTTATTCCTACGTGGATTGGCGGAAACTCCCCGGCCTGCCTGAGGACTCCGTTTACTTCCACGCCATGTATCGTCAGGAATACCCCGCCGTCATGGGACAGAATTACCTCATCGCGGAGATCGCGGGCCGCGGGCATTACGTGGGCACGGTGCTCAGCGTCGAGCAGCTTACCGAAGGATGGTTCGGCGAGGGCGACGATTTCTTCTTCATCGACGGCGAGGAAGAACCGAGCCTGCGCGGCACGGGCACCGAGGACTACTTCTGCGACGCGTGGGGCTTCCGCGAACAAGACGGGCCGTTCTACGGCACCCCCCTGTTCGAGGGTTACGAAGCCATGAACCGCACCAGCGCCTACCGGTGGCACATCGCGGACCCGGTGGTGTTCGAGAAGTCCTTGCGCGTAGAGATTGAACACAAGGGTGCGGCGTTCGATGAAGAAGGCAAGGTCATCTCGGGGTTCAGCGAACGCTCGGACAATTTCTCATCGGTCGCCTACTGGTACCAGACCGAGCCTCACAAACCCTTCCCCGCGTTGCCGGCAGCCTACGACCGCCTGAGCATCGATTACGCAAACATGCTCGAAGCGGAACAGTGGCTTGAGTCCGCGGTAACCGATTCGGTCGCGCCCGGCAAACAGGAGGGAGGCGGCTGGAGCGGCGGCGGCCAGGCCTTCTGGACGCCTGCCGAGCCGGACAAGTCGCTGACGCTCAGCTTCGGCGTCGGCGAAGCGGGCACGTACAATATCTTGCTCGTCCTGACTCACTCCTACGACTACGGCATCTTCGAGTTCTCGCTGGACGGCCAGCCCCTCGGCAAAGCCCTCGACCTCTACAACCAGTCCATCGCCGTCAAAGAGCATTACATGGGCACGCGCGAACTCGCTGCAGGCAGACACACGATCACGGCGAAGAACGTGGGCAAGGCAGCCGGCTCTACAGGCTATTACTTTGGGTTTGACGGCATGATCCTGAGCCGGAAATAGGATGTGTAGCCCGTGTAAGACTTGTGCGTATTGTCGGCGAGCAAGTGGGATTTCCGTATTGGAGAGCCGCATGACATGACCACCATGACTGTTTCGTGCTCGGTATTGTTCGCAGCGTTGTTGACGGCAGCGGGAGAGGGGCCGGCTGCTTTTGTCAACCGCGTACCCCCGCCCGGCGCGGAATTGTCCGTGCCCGAGCCCGGGCTTGCGTATGGCCCCGTTGAGGGGTTCACCGCGCCCAAAACCATTGTGTTCTCGGTGGGTCCGGAGGAACTGGAGGCGGATGCCGAGGCGTGGGCGGCACATGGGGTCACCGCATTCTTCCTCGACTTCATCGCCCGCGAATGGTCCAGCGACATCTGGGCGCAGGACGGCAAGCCATGGACCATCGGCGAGTCCGATGAGTTGTTCCAGGCGGCCAAACGCGCCAACGCGAAGTGCGCGTCTCTCGGTGCGGAAACCTTTCTCAAGGTCTCGTTCGACCACTATTTCGAGTGGTTCAACGAGCTGATGTGGCAGCAGGCCTATCACAATTTCCGGCAGTTCGCGATATTCGCCCGGGAGACCGGCTGCACAGGCATCGCGCTGGATATCGAGTACGTGGGCGAGCAGTACCGGTTCGACTGGGAAGGCTACTCCTACGACGGCTACACGAAGGCGGACCTGGCGGACAAGATCCGCGAGCGCATGACCCGGGTCGCTGAAATCCTGTACGAGGAATTCCCGGACATGGTGTTTCTCACGTTTCCCGAGCAAGGACTGGGGCTTGGGTCCATCATTCACAATGCGTGGCTCGAAGAGGCCGCGCGCCGCAACGCTCCGGGCGGCATTCATTACTGTACCGAGCACACCTACCGCGAGACGAACATCCGCGACGTGTTCGCCTATGTCTGGGCGCTCAACGACCTGTTCCACCGGCAGTTGACGCCGCGCGCGTGGCAATACTGGCAGGAGCGGTGCTCCATCGCGATCGGCCTGTGGCCCTTCGGGTTCAACTACCAGAACGTGTTCGAACCCGGACTGACCGTCGAGCAGTACCGACAGGGGTATGCTGCGTCGCTCATGGTCTCGACGCGCTACAACTGGCTCTACAGCCACAACTGCCGCGACCTGCTCATCGGCCGCAATACCGACAAGTACACCGGCGAAGAACCGCTCCAGGCGTACCTCGACGTCTTGACGAACAAGGCCATGGTGGCCACGGCGCCCTATCCCGCACTCGCGGCAGACCTCCGCGCTAAGAAGCTGCGGGACTATTCGGACGCGCTCGAACGCATGGCGTTTGTCGGGTTCGTCGGGCCCAACGACGTGCCCCGTATCGAAGTCACGCCGGCAGGCCTCTGGGACCGGGACGAACTCGAACGCTGTTGGGAACTCGCACTGCAATACCCCCAGGGAAAAGATATCAACCTGCGTCACGCGTTCCGCACGGTGGTCGACTGGATGGTCATCGGACCCTTCCCCGGCGCGGAGGGGTTCGCGGGGCATCGCGCCGTTTATCCTCCCGAGGAGAAGCTCGATTTCAGCGCGGAATACGAGGGGGCCGGCGGTCCCGTGCGGTGGCGCGAGCTTCATCAGGGCGAGGGCCGCGCCAGCGTCGATTTCGCCCGCGCATTCGGGGCGGGGGACCACGTCACGGCCTATGCCTGCTGCTACGTCACGTCGCCCGCCGAACGCGAGGCCCAATTGCGTATCGGCACCAACGACGCCGGCAAGATGTGGCTCGACGGAAGGCTCGTTTACGACTACCCCTGCGAAGGCTCGGCCATCCTCGACCGGGATATCGTGACCGTCACCCTTCCCAAGGGCACCGTGCCCATCCTGATCAAGGCCAGCAACGGAGTCCTCAACTGGGGCTTTGTGTTCCGCATCACCGATGGCAAAGGCCGCGCCATGGACGACCTTAGCTTCTCATTGACGACCCCGTGAACGGGCGCGACAGACCACCCGGTTTTGCTCCGCGGAACCTCGGGCCAGTCCCGTGTTTATTGGGGCCGCGTTGAAGGTTTCGTAAGCCTTTGCTATCATTCCTTCATGATTACGGCACGACGACAGTTCGAGGGAGGGCTTCATGAAGACGCCGGCGGCGTCTTCTGCTTGTACCGTCGTGCCTGATCGGTCCCCCTCTTTTATCTCATACCACCCGGCCTGCAGCCGGCATACTTATGGCGAATGCGGCAGCATTCACATGGAGACACACCATGCGACTGATAGATGAACTTGAATGGCGCGGTTTGTTGAACCAGGTCACGCACCCCGAACTGGGCGAACAGCTCGAAAAAGAACAGTTCACGTTTTACTGCGGGTTCGACCCGACCGCGGAAAGCCTCCACATCGGCAACCTGGTGCCGATCATGGGGATGATGCACTTCCAGCGGCGGGGGCATAAACCCATCGTTCTCGTAGGCGGCGGCACGGGGCTTATCGGCGACCCGAGCGGCAAATCCGAAGAGCGCAAGCTTCAAACGCTGGAAAATATCGAGCGCCATCTCGCGGGTATCCGGGCGCAGCTCGGCAGACTCTTGTCGTTCGAGGGCAGCAACGCCGCCTTAATGGTCAACAACGCCGACTGGTTGTGCGAGTTGCGGCTGGTCGAGTTTCTGCGCGATATCGGCAAGCACTTCTCGGTCAACGTCATGCTGGCCAAGGAATCGGTCCGCGCGCGTCTCGAAGACCGCGAACACGGCATCTCGTACACCGAATTCACCTATAGCCTGCTTCAGGCCTACGACTTTCTCCACCTGCACGACGCCTTCGGGTGCCGTCTCCAGGTAGGCGGCGGCGATCAGTGGGGCAACATTGTCGCGGGCATGGATCTGACCCGCCGCCTGCGCCAGAGCGAGACGTTCGGCCTCACCTTCCCGCTCGTGACGAAGACGGACGGCGCGAAGTTCGGCAAGTCCGAACAGGGCAACGTGTGGCTCGATGCCGGGCGCACCTCGCCCTACAAGTTCTACCAATTCTGGATCAACCAGGCCGACGCCGACGTGCCGCGCCTGTTGCGCTACTTCACCTTCCTGCCGCAGGAAGAGATCGCCGCGCTCGAGGGGGAACTCGCTGCAGCGCCCGAGAAACGCGCCGCGCATCGCCGCCTGGCCGAGGAAGTCACCGCCATGATTCACGGCAGAGAGCAGCTCGCCAACGCCGTCAAAGCGTCGGAAGCCATGTTCGGCGGCGAGTTGAGCGGGCTGGATGACGCCACCCTCGAGGACATCTTCAGCGAGATGCCCTCGACCCGTTTCCCCCGCGAAGCCCTGGCCAGCGGCAAACCGGTGCTCGACGTGCTCGTCGAAAGTGGGGTATTCCCAAGCAAGGGTGAGGCGCGCCGGACCATCAAGAGCGGCGGCGTCTACCTCAACAACGAGCGCATAACCGAGGACGCCCGCCTCTCCGAGGCCAGCCTGTGTTCTGAGCGTATCGCCGTGGTGCGCAAAGGCAAAAAGAATTATCATCTCCTGAAGTTCGAAGACCAATAGCGCCAACTGGCGGCGCGCGAGACCGCAACCAGGGGATGTGCCCCGTGGGCAGGTACGAAAAGCAGGGTGATTGCCGGACCCGGCGGCTGCGTGTATCCCGCATACACTTTCTGGCTGGCTTCCTGGCAATAGCGGCGGGCTGCGGCATGCCTGACGTGTCGCCCGTCCAATCCGCCAACCGTCCCCACGGACTTCCCCTTTACGACACGGTGAAGCAGGCGGCCTCCGACTGGAAATCGGCGCGGTTTCAACGCGATGCGCTTCCCGGGCTTGTCGTCGCGGCCGGCCAGAAGTTCAATCAACAGAACATCGCGGAGCATTTCGGCGACGTCGTCCTGGACCCGCAACGGCTCGTGGTGACCGAAACCACGAAAGTTCGTGTCTACTTCGTGGGCGAGGCCAGCGGCTACAAGAATGCGGTGGGCATCAACCTTTCCGGGGTCCGAATAGATGAAGGCGACCCGAAACTGCTCATTCCGGACGAGACCTGCCGGCTGAAGCTCTACGAGGCCGCTACGCTGGTCAAGGGCGATCCGCCCCAGCTGCCCATGGAGCCGTTCGGCGAGCGGACCGAGGAATTCCTCTTGCAGCCCGGCGATTTCGTGGATCTTGGCCGCATTGAAGCCGGCACGCACCTGAACTTCTTCCTCGTGTCGCAGGATCAGGGCCGGGTGTACACGCCAGTGCCCGAGGCCAACCCAGACGGCATTCCCCACATGGTCGCGCTGGCGCTCGAGGATTCGCCGTATATGGTGATCAGCTTCGAAGATATGTACCAGGGCGGAGACCGCGATTTCAGCGATTGCGTCCTGGCGGTCGAGATGAGCCATTACAACATCCAGGCGCTGTTGGGGCGCATTGACCCCTGGCGGCGGGCAAAGCAACTGGCCCTGCTCATCGCAATCGTGACGGTCGTGGTTGGCGGACCTCTCGCATACCTCTCATGGCGCACCTACCGCCGTCTGAAACGCCTGCGCGCGGCCTCTGCTCGAGCCAAGGCCCTCCTCGAAGCCAACAAGCCCGACGCGGCCCTGAAAGAGATCGCAAACGCCCATCACGAATACGGCAACAACGTCACCCCGGAATTCACCGGCGTTGAAATCGACGTCTGCGCACACCTGTCCGATATCGGCGGCCTCGCGCGGGTCTACGACGTCAACGCAAAGGCGTTTGTAGACAAGGAAGACGCGTCCTTGCTCGTCGGCCAGGCCCGGATTGCCGAAGAACGCCTCGAACCCTACGGTGAGGTGCGCGAACTCTGGCGCAACCGCGGCTCGCATCCGGGGGCATGGCTCGGCCTCGATGCCGACGCCCTTATCGTCCAGGAGAAACACAAACAGGCCGAATCGTTGCTCCAGCGGCACCGGTTTGACGGCCCCGAAGACAGTTTCCGCCTCGCGCGCCTCGCATCGCTGACCAGCCGCAAGGACCCCGGCAAGGCCCTCGAACTGGCTGACGCAGCGCTCAAACAGAACCCAAACAGCCCGGACATCCACCGGTTTCGGGGAGAGATGCTCGAAGCGCAGGGCGCATTCGACAAGGCCCGGGCAGCTTTCGAACAATCCGTGCGCCTGGCCCCGAGAAATCCCCTCCTGCGCGACGCGCTCGGAGAGTTTTTACGCAGACGCGGCGACTATGCCGCCGCGCTCGCCGTCTGGACCAAGGCCCTCGAACACAACGCTACCGGCGCCTTGTGGATGAAAGCCCTGTTCTGGCGGCGCATCGCGCGGCCCATCCCGCTCGAAATCGAAAAGCTCCTCGTGCCCGAGGACAGCCTGGAACCCCTCGTCCGGTTCCTCGCCGAACTGCCGCCGTCCCGTTTCTGGGACGATGCCCCGTTCGACCGCATTGCCGACGACCGTCCCGACCTCGCCTCGCGGCAGGAAGTCTTCTGGCTGCGCCTGTCACAGGCATTGAAGACCACCCGCGAACCCGAAGCGCTGACCCTGCTGAACCTCAACCGTTTCGGGGCGCGGTCGTGGCAGTCCGAACTCGAGAGCGCCCTCCCGCGCGTCCTCACGTACCGCCGCCTCAAGTTCATGGACCCGTCCCTGCCCCGCGCCGCCGTGGACAGCCGCACTCCCCGGCACCCTTTTTTCGAGACCCTGGACGCGTGGACGCGTGGGCGCGCGGCCGTGCCCGAGGTGTTTCAGCGTCTGGTGCTGAGCGACAGCGTCTTTGCCGCGGCGTACCTGGCGGCGGGATGGTATGAAGCCGGACTGATGCTTCTGCCCGTGGCGGTATTCCAGGGCGAGTGGCCCGATTGGTTCCTTCGCGACGTGTTCGACGCGGTGCGCGCCTGCCGGGGCGAGGACAAGGCCCGCCAATTCCTCAAACAACACCAGCGGCCAAACGGGTAGCCTTTCAGCGGTCGAGGTAGTTCGTCGGCATCTGCCGCCCGTTCAGTTCGCCCCACAACAACAACAGGCTGCGGGCAAGGGTGTCGCAACGAGTGATCGTCTCGTAGTGCGCCGTACGCGTGCTCGCGCGCGGCAACGGGCCATCGTCCCAGAACAGGCCGATGGCTTCGCCGGCCAACACTTGTGCGCGCGCGAGGAATTGCGGCTCGGCATCGAGGCGGTGCGCGGCCACCAGCAGGCAGATGGCTTCGCCAAGCGCGCCGGGAAACAGTTCTATGCCGCGGTCCGGGTCGGATTCAAGATAGAGGCGCGCCGCATCCAGCACCAATTGGCGGTACTGCGGCAACTCGGTTTGCAGATACCGCTCGTAACACAGCAGCGCCGCGCCGGCATTAGTGGTCTGGCCATAGCCCGTGCCCCACGTCTTGCAGGTGGTGTGCCCTTGCGAGAGTTCGTCGTTCACCACGTCCGACAGGTCGAGTCTCGCCCAGGCTATGAACCCGCCCTGCGGAGCCGACAAATCATGGGGCAGGACCAGAAACGATACGTCGTTCCGCTGGGCGGTGGCGCGCATGCGTTCGCCCAAGGACTCGGGAACCTTGCCCGCGCCCTCGCCGAGGTCTACGGCGAGAGACAACTGGCTCAGGGGCCAGCAAATGGCTCCGTCATCTTTGTTCTGGGGGTTGATCGCGGGCAGTGCGAGGCTTACAGGATGCCGGACCCGCTCGAAGTAGTCCAGAAGCGTTTCGATGGCCGTTAAATAGACCTCGCGCCCCGTTCGTTTGTAGGCCTCAGCCCATTGGGCGATATAGAACCCGCCGTGGCGCGGGAACTCCGCGCCGGTACCGGGACCGTGCACGGACCATTTTGCGTGACGGCTGTACAGTCCGGCTTCGTGGTCGGCGATCTGGTGTTCCCATAGGCCTTCGGCGAAACGCGCCATGGTTTCGGGCGCAAGGCGGTAACTGGCCTCGTACAGCACCCACGGACGGTAAAACTCGTGGTTGTCGTTGCCGCCCATGGCCTCTCTCTTGAAGTCCCAGTAGAGGTGCTCGCCCCAAGCAAGCAACCCGGTCGCCGGGCTTTGCGCGTGCTCGAAGAACCATTTCAGCGACGCGTCCGCCGCCTCGCGGTAACGGGCATCTCCGGTGGCGTCCGACAGCTCGTACAAGAGCAGGTAAAGGCACTCGTCGTGCATAGGGTTGCCGCCCTGGTATGCGCGGTCGCTCTTGCGGATGTCTTTCATCTCGGGCAATTCGCCGGGGATGGTCAGGGTGGTGCGGTCAAGCACGCTCGTGAACAGCGGCGACGTGATGTCACCATACTTGTCCGTCCCGTCGGCGATCATGGTGTCCGCATAGCCGCGCACCACGGCAAGGTACGCCGCCCCGGGAGCCGCGTCGCCCTCCCCCGCCGCGCAGGGCAGCGCCAGAATTACGCCGCTCACCACCCATGCAACGTTGCGCGCTTGAACCACGAATAGAGCCCCCCTACGGTTTTCGTTTTGGAGCCATGGTACAGCCCGGGCGTAATCTCCACAACATGGCGCTCCTCGGCCGCCGGGCCCGCGTGAAATACCGCCGTGATACATGACTTATCACATGGCTATTGCGAATTCCTGCCGGTTGTGGTTTGATGCTGAGAAGGGTACGCCGCGAGGATGCCCGCACGCAGGGGCTCGGGAGGCGTCTTGGGGAGAGAAACTGCTATGAGCACCAATGCCGCGGAAACGCGCCCGGGCGTGTTTTCCGTTACGATTCGCATGGTCCTGGGATTGCTTTTTGTCGCTTCGGCGGTGTTGAAAGGCCTCGACTTTTCTGCCTTCGCCGAACAGGTGTCGTACTACGGCATTGTCCGGGAAGACATGCACCTGCAAGTTGTCGCCGCGGCGACAATTGCTGTGGAAATACTTCTTGGCGGGGCGCTGCTCATAGGATGGCACACCCGATTCATGCTCGCGGTCAGCGCGGTCATTCTGGTCGCGTTCACGGGATTGATCGTGTACGCGTGGGCATTCAACGATCTCAAAGAATGCGGGTGTTTCGGCTCGTTTCTTGCCATGACTCCCGCCATGTCCGTGGGCAAGAACGTCGTGCTGTTGCTCCTGCTGCCCTTCGCGTGGCCGCGGACAGGTTCCGCGACAGCCGCGTCGCCCATATACCAGCTCTCTCCCGCAACGCAGCCTTCGCGCGTGAAAGGCTTTGTGGTGGGCTGCGTCTTGGGCGTGTTGCTGACGCTGGCGCTCGAGGTCATGGCTTTCCTGGCCTACGGAGCATTCTTCCACGACCGCATCATTGCAAACCTCGAAAAGAAAATGATGACGCCGTCGCCGCCCGGCACTCCTATGCCTTGGGAGTGGCAGGTCCGCGATCAAGCCGGCAAACCGGTCGATATAGCTTCATTTCAAGGGAAACCGCTGTTCGTGACGTTCTTCTCCCCGACCTGCCCGAAGTGCGAAGCCCAGTTGCCAAGCCTTGAGCGGTTCTATGCCGCCATCACAGGCGACAACATCGGGTTTGTCGCGATTGCGACACGCGAATCGGAAAGGCTCGAGACGGTACTGAAGCGCCAAGGCTGCACATTCCCCGTGTATAGCTTCGGCGAGAAGAAGCCCGCGCTCTTCGAGAACGTCCAAGTCCCCTCGGGATTTCTTTTCTCAAAGGACGGCTTGCTGCTCTACGAACAGTTCGAATCCGCCCGGTGGGACGACCCTGCTTTCGTGGCGTTCGTGAAGGGGCTGGCGCCTCCGCAAACGCAGGCACAGCCGTGAGCGGGCGCGGCAGCCTTCACGACGCGTGACAGGATTTGGCTCCGGGCCCCGTTGTATGTCCTGTTCGGCTATGGTTACGCGGCGGGGTAAGGCGGGAGGGTGGTGAGGCGCGGGTCGTCGACGGGACCGCCGACTGTGAAGTGGTAGAGGCATTGGAATTGGCGGTTTTCGAGGCCGAGCACGCCGTGCACGAGGTCGTCGAAGTAGCAGCCAATGCCGGTACCGCGAACGCCGGCTGCCTCAGCTTCGAGGTAGAGAAGCTGGCCGATCATGCCCGTTTCCCAGAATAGCACCCGGTAGTACCACGGCCCGGCAGCCCGAAGCGGTTCTTCGAACGCCGCAAGCATGGCAACAGCGAACACCCCGTCAGACGCGATGTCCTGCCCGCAGCTCAATTGCCCGGCCAGCTGCCGGCAGTCGCCGACCTCGAGCAGGTAGAAAGGCAGTTCGTCGGGACAACCCTCCGGTTTCCGCCAAATAAGCGTTTTCCGCATGGCCGCCCGCAATGCCGCATCGTGAGCGGGGTTGCGCACCAGGCAGTACATTCCTGGGGCCAGAGCCGTCACCCGGTGCACGAAAAACACCAGATCAACCTGTGGAACTGCGCCAAAGGCGTTCCATACAGGCCCGGTGCGGTCGGGCATGATGCGCGCGAGGATACGGTGGAATGTTTCGCGAGGGAGCGCGGTCTGACCGTCCATGGCCGCGGCGCTCCGGCGGCGCAGGATGACGGTCCGCGCGGAAACGTCCGTCTTGGGCGCCAACGGCGCCTGTATGGCCGGTAGGTGTTGCGTTGGGGCCACGGTACGGGGCTTGGCGGAGGCCCTCGCAGCGTTGTTGATGGCCGCCCACGGCACATGGCCGGGGCTCAACCGGTTGGCTTTCCCGTGCCACCCGGATGCGGCTGCCATCTCGAACGCCTCGCGCGAGACGCCGGCCGCCGGGGCGGTCTCGGGCGATTTCCCCGCCCAGACAACGGCCAGCAGGGCAGGGTATTCGGGTTCTTCGGGCTGAAAATCGGCTGCGCGCAACAGGCCAAGCAGCGCGGCGGTTTCGGAGTCGGCGGGCGTGTCAAGCCAACGCATTTGCCATCCCAGGGCGGCCGCGGAAACGGCCAGCGCCGCGAATGCATGGCCCACGTCGTGCTGGCAATACCGAAAAGCCCGTTCGCCGTATTTCCACGATTCCCGCCAATGTATCGAGGACAGTCCGGCCAGGAACGCCCCGTCGGGCAGCGGCGCGGTCAAGGCGTTCCAACATTCCGGCATGAGGTCGGCGCGGCGCTCGAGGAGGTGTTCCCTCGGCGCGTAGTGGTAGACCGCCGGGGCATCGTGAATGCCCTCGACGGGTCCGAGCACCGCGTAGCCTTCGGTCGGATGGAGGTTGCCGCTCGAGGGATTGCAGCGCAAGGGCCAGCGCTCGCCTTGATGTTCTTTCCATGCCGACAACGCGAGCGAATGCTCGAACAACGCGGCGAGAGTGTCGCGGGTAAGGGTCTGCACCGGGATATGGCGCGAGAACAGGGCGTCGTACAGCGGCGTGGGATCGGCGGTCAGCAGCGGCAGGGGATGAACCGGGGCGCCTTCGAACCGGCGGAAAGGATAGGGCTGGTTGGCCCAGTCCATGTAACCCAGAGACCGCGCGAAGCGGTCAGGGAAGTGCTTCGTCGCCTCATGAAACGCAATAATGGCCTTCGCGGCATCCATGATGGCATCTATTGTCGCGGACCCTCGCTGGCTGGCGCAAGTGTGCGGCAGACCCCGCCTTGGAACACGCCTTCAGCGGCCTTACAGCCGCAGGAATATCTTCTTCCGGTACAGGAACCACACGACCAGCATGGCAAGCGCCAGCGACACGGTTGTCTGGAGCAGATAGCCCCAGTCTTCGCCAGCCAGTCTCTGGATATCACCGCCAACGAAGCGGTCGGCCAGCGCGTTGAAGTCGACGATGTTCCTGGCCATATAGATAGTCAGCGGGTTCGCCCCGATCCAGATGAGCGGCTGCGCCCATTTCTGGAATCCGAAGATGTCCACCACGAGATAGAAGAAACCTAACAGCGCGAAACTGTACCCTCCTGCCACAAGGACGTAGGACGAGGTCCATATCCGCTTGATGACCGGGAACTGGAGCCCCCACAGGCTCCCCAGAATGACCAAACCTGCTCCGCCGCCGATGAACAGGAGGACTTTGCGCCACGGCGTCAGGGCGCTGGTGCGCAGCAGGAACGCCGCGAAGACGCCCAGCAGACAGCTAGCCACGGCCGGGATGGTGCTGAGAAGCCCTTCGGGATCGTAGTCGCCGGAGTGTCTGTGGCCGGGCAGGAAGTGCTTGTCGATGTACCACGCCCAGTTTGCGTGTTCATCGAACGAGGTCTGGCCGGTGCCGGGCACGGGCACGAACGACAAGAGCGCCCAGTACCCGATCAGGCAGAAGAGGCAGGCCGCCACCAATCCGCGCGGACGCAGATGAATAAACAGAATCCCGGCGAAAAAGTAGCACAAGGCCAGCCGTTGGAGCACTCCCAGCAGCCGGATGTTCGGCCATTCGTTTGTCATTCCGCCGTAATACACGAGACCCATGAGATAGAGCAGGATCGCCCGCCGGATAAGGCGCTTGTAGGCCGACCATTTGCCGCCGGTCTCGAGGCGTTTCTCGAGGGAAAACACCAGCGACATGCCAACCAGGAAGACGAACAGCGGGAAGATCAGGTCGTAGAACGTGAATCCGTCCCACTTTGTGTGCTCGAACTGGGCTTCCAGAACCGCGCCCGCCTTTCCCCCAAACAGGCGCGCAATTGCGATTCCGAAACCCGTCCCGCCGATGAGCCAGAACATGTCAAATCCGCGTAACACGTCGACCGATACGACGCGCCCGGTGGCGGCCGTTTGGCCCTTTGAGGTTTCTTGAGCTGGAGCGCTGGTGTCCATTGTGACGATTCTCCCCTTCCGGAATGAGTGGACTTATTGTATCAGAGAAGCCCTTTCGGAAACCCTTCTGTTTTTCGTGAGACCCTCACACCGTTGCGGGGGCGCGTGATGGGCCTCAGGCAGGTGCGCAAGCATGCAGACCTCCCCTGCCTTCCCCCGCTCAAGGACGCGGGCGGCCCCCGCAGCACCTCCCTCTTGGATGCCGCCCGGCTCTTCCGTTGAGCGTGCTTTGCGCGCCCGGGATACCCTTCGGCTACTCCGATTGTGTCACGAACTTCCAGGAGGGGTCCGGGTCAAAGCGTCTAATCCGTGCCGCAGCCGGCGCCGTCTTCGGACCGAGGTCTTTCTCGTAGACCGCGCCCAGGTGATTGACCATGAACGTCATGACCCCGGAGTGGCCATAGTCCATCGGCCACGCAATCAGCGCGAAACCGTGGGTCATATCGTCTCCCCGCATATAGGAAGACTTGCCGCCCGGCGCGTGTTTTCCTTGGCTCGTGAGCACCCGGAAACGGTATCCCATGAAGCCATTTGTTTCTCCTGCCCGTACGGACGCATCCGCTGCGGCAAGATGTGGCCCGAACGGACTCAGCGCCTCTCCCGAGCCGGGGGCCACCTCCCAATACAGCCCGTCGCGTGTGCCCGGGGTGCTCAGTATCTTCCCCGCGAATTCGACCGTGCCGTCTCCGTCACGGTCTGCCCGGGCATACTCGCGCTGCGCCTTGACGAACTCGTGGCAGACGTCGATGGCCGTGAGTTCGTTGCGTCCCACGCGCCGCCGGAGCAGTTCGTCGAAACCCGCTGCCGTATCGAATCGCCAGCCGGGGCCCGCCGGGACGATCGGCATCGGGAGCGGCCAAAGCTCTCTACCCAGCAGCAGAACACGCTGCGAATCGGAGCGTTCCTCGAGCCGCTGGATCTGTTTTGCCAATTCCGCGATCTTAGCCCGGTTCGCGCGCTGTTCGGACTCATCGACTCGCCCGGTCTCGGCCGCAAACAGCGGGCCGAAGATCGCGATGAGTTCTTTCGTATCGTTTGCTTCGCAGGCCGCCACGAACGCGTTGGCCGCGGCATCCGGCGATTCGAATACTCGCTGGTTGGGCGGCTGTTCCTGCGCCAGGGCCGCACACGCGGCGAAAACAAGAACAAGTAACACCGGTTTGCTCAGGTTGTGTCTCATGGTCTACTCCCTCACGCAGGCCTTAGCGCCTGCCGCGCCCGCCACCCGCAAATCCGCCGCCAGGACGCCCGCCGCCCGAAAACCCGCCGCTGCGCCCGCCTCCCGAAAATGCGCTGCCCGAGAATCCGCTTGACGAGAGACTGGAAGCGCCTCGGGAACTCTGGCGGGACAATGAGCTGTGCTGCCCAATGGTGCCAAAGGTTCCGCTTCCGGCGGCGGTGCGTGGGTCGGCGTAACCTCGCGGATCCGCCAGGCCGCGGGTATCCGCCACGCCGCGGGTATCCGCCACGCCGCGGGTGTCCGCCAAGCCACGGGTATCGGCGACGCCACGGGTATCCGCCAGACCGCGGGTATCGGCGACGCCACGCGGGTCATAGGGGCCACGGGGGTCCAGGGGACCCCGGGGATCCACGGGGCCGCGCGGGTCTAGGGGTCCGCGCGGATCGAGAGCGCCCCTGGGATCGTAGAATCCTCGGGGATCGTATACACCCCCTGGCCCCGGCCGCCAGACATACGCATTGTCTATATGGATATCGACGTCGGCCCAGCCATAGTAGCCATAGTGGAAAATGGTGTGTTCATACCAATCGCAATAGTCGTCCGCAAACGCCACCCCCACCAATACACCCACGCCGAACCCGACAAGCGCCGCAGCTGCCTCGTCATCATAGTCCTCCTCAACGTAAATAACTTGAGGGTCGTATACGGGCACATAAATGACTTCCGGGTCCGCCGGCACGATCTTGATGACTTCCTGCTCGACTTGCACAACCTGTTTTTCGTTGGTATCGAGCAAGCCGCACTCTTCGGCCAGTTTGCGCACATGCTGTATTGCTTCCATGACATCAGTCTGCTGTGCAACAACCGCCGCGCCTAAGTCCCGGGTCCATGAGATCTCCTCGTCCATCGTGTAAAGCACCTCAGGAAACCTCAGCAGCGCCCGGACACTTGGCAGCCACGGGACATCCGGAACTTCTTCGACCTTCCCGTCGTGCTCGCGCAGGTAGCGCGCGGCTTCCACCACGTCGATGGGAGCGGTCGATGCAGGAAGAACGTGCGCCAAGATTGAATCAGGGTAAAGCGCAATGGGACCCACCAGGGTTTGGAGTTCTTCGTCGCCCAGAATGGCTGCCTGCTCGCTCTGGGCAATCGCGCCGGGCGCTATCAAAACGCCCAGCAGCCACACGGCATATAAGACTGGCAATCTCACTTCACGTAATCTCATAAGCCACGGTCTCCTGTCTGTTCCAATGGACCACAATCCTCACGGCTGCCACGAGGTCGCATACATATAAGGGCGGATGAGCGCCTGACGATGTCCTGGCTTCGTCCACGAAAAAACCGCGTGAACAAATGCGAGGCGTTGCACTGACCTGTCTCCTGAGAGAAAAGGCCGGTCTTCCTCCAGCTTCCCCTGGCTGCAACAGTCACAGTGACGCAATTCCCGAACAGGCGCCAGCGCCAGCCTGGAGACACGGGGCTCGACCGCACGCCGGGTAAAGAGCGTTCCACACGGCGCCGTATCAACGGAAATGAGTTCCGCCCCCTCAGTCGTTCCCATGCCGATCACCCTGTCGCAGCATCCGCCCCCGGAGCTTGCGCAAGGGATATCATACTCCAAGAAAAGCGCGCCCCAAGCATAGCGGAGCAAAAAAACCGCTTGTCCCCCCTTTTTCTCGCTCCAGCGCTTGAAACCACGCCGGAAACCGTCCTGCCGCACAAGAAGCCTGCGGTTTTGCGGGCAAGACCAAGAATGAAAGGCATGCATCAAGCGCCGTCCCCGGAGCAGCTCCACGTCCGCCATCTTCGCCGTTGCTCCGCAATCCATTATGTATCAATGGGTTACGAGCAGGACGCAAAAGGGGATAATGCGCCCGAGGATTCCGGACGCCGGTCCGGAAAACGGCCACGGCAAGTAACGAATTCACCGGACGAGCCGGCTATCGCATGTTCTTCCCCAGCAACGAGGATGTGTCTTCACGAACGACAGACGCCTCTTTGAGCCAAGCGGCTTTGCCATTATAGGGAACAAGGGGGGGCGAAGAACAGTCAAACCACTTGCGGCGGAAAATCTCGTCGAGTTTGTCGCGCACGGGAAAACCGTCCGGGAACATCTTCTGGAGGTAACTTCTTTCGGGTTCCCAGTGCGTGAGAGAGCGGTAATAGGCTTCGCGGCGATAAGCCTCTTCCATCGGCATATCGGCGCCGCCGGGCAAGGGCGTGTCGTTGCGAACCGCCGATTGGGCCTCGGGACTTCCCGCCGGCGCGCCCCATCGCAACTCAGGCGGATGATTCGGGTCGAAGGACAGGTCGTATAGACGTTTCTCGACATCGAGAAGTGTGATGCGAACAGGCTGCCCGGAGGAATTCATGTACTCGAGCGCGGACTCGGCGAAGATGCGTCTCTTGGCGCGCAGCAGCGCATCAGCAAGGTCGGCATGGGTCCAGATGGCGTGTTTGTTCAGCCCGTCAAGATACACGTCTTCCACGCTCAGGTCGAACCACATGATCGCGGTGTCGAGATCATCGGCAAGACCGAAATACTTGGCCCGGCACTCGGTGTCGGCGAAGGCTGTGGCATATTCCGCCCAGCGTCCGCCCGCGGTATAAACGTTGCCGTTGGCCCGGTCTTCGGGAAATGGGATGGGACCGTTCTCGTTGACGTCCCGCCAGGCATCCTGGACCCGCCGTTCCCGTTCTTCAAGCAGGGCTACCATTTCCCGGGCAAACACTTTCAGGTCGGCGGCCGGGTTCAGCCGTTTCGTGGTACGCAAACGAAACCGGACGAACTGATGAAAGCTGTCGAGCGCGATGCGGCTTTCGACAATCCGCTGGGTCGCCACCAGTTCGGCCATCCGGTCGTACTGTTCGGTGGAGAACCCGAACTCCCGCATTTCGTCGTCGGTCCGGCGGCGCACACGGATCACCGCGCCGTCCTCGTTTACCTCGGCGATGGGCCAGCGATAGACGCGGAACCCCCGGAAACACCCCGCATACTCCTGGCCCGGCGCGCCGGAACGTCTCGGGGTGATTCCAGAGACGGAATTGAGCCCGTTGAACGCGTAGACGTCGCGCGACGCCGCCGTGGTCGCGTCCAGAAACCGGGGTTCGCCGTAGGGTGAGACCCCCGCCAGCACCAACACGTGGCCGTCCAGGTAATACAAGCACCCGGGAACGAGATACTCCCGAGTGATCGCCACAGGAAGCGTGTCGGATAATTCGGAACGCTCCCGATTCAACTCGACGCGGAAATTCCCGGTGCAGGTGCCGGTGAGCGCGTCGCGGATAAACGCGTCCACGGAGCCATACCGCATCGAATTCATCTCGCCGGCGGGAATGGTGTAGTCGGCGGTGCGTACGTCGCCCCCATCACATGCGCGGACGTAGCTGAACATCCAGGGCAGTCCGCGCCGGTAAGCGTAATACGTGCTGAGTGAGACGGTGAGCTTCGCGCAGTCGAGGACGCTGTGCATGGCGCGTATGGCGCCAAGGTCGAGTTGGCCGTTGCATCCTTCGCCCGCAAACTCGGGATCGAGCAATAGGTTCATCTGCGGGTCGGTCAGTATGCGCTCGATCCTGGCGAGGCGCTGTTCTTGCCCGCCCTCGGTCTTCGCCTTGTATATGTGTTGGATCCATTGGGCGAAGTGCCGGGTCTCTTCCACCGTCCATTGCCGCCTGATCGGCCAGGCGCCCCGGTCCGAATGGATGGACGGAGGATTGGGGTCCGCCGCGAACGCGGCGGCCGGCGCCAGTGCCAGGAACGCAAACCACGCAAACAGCCGTCCTCGCAGAGTGAGCGACCTCCCAAGAATCATGCGCATGCTCCCCTTAATTGCGCCGCGGGTAACGCCGCCTGTTCGCCCCGGAAGCCGATCTCCGCCCGGACTTCCGGCCTTCATCCGAGGCGTCCGTGTACTTCCATGCTCCGCCGGCCCCGCCATCGCGAGAAAGGCTTGGTTCGGCAGAGGCTCCCTCGTCCGGCGAACCCGTGCCGCTGGACACAGGCTGCGCCTCCGTTGCCGGAAACTGTTCACTGGGCTGCGCCGGCTGCATTTCCAGAGGGGCCGCGGCTTCGTCAACAGCGGCGATCGACGTCTCATGGACCCATTTTGCGACCTGCGCATCGAGCTTGTCGCGAATCGGATAGCCGCTCGTGAACATTCCGCGCAGGCAGCTCAGCTCCGTCTCGCGCTGTCCCAGGGAGCGGTAGAACGCCTGCCAGCAATAGGCGTCCTCCATGGCGACTTTGGCGCCGCCCGGGACCGGCGTGCAGGTCTGCGGCGCCGACGCGCGTTCCTCGCTGCCCAGTGGCGCGCCCCAGCGCAGTTCCGGCGGATGATTCGGGTCAAACGACAGATCGTACAGCCGCTCCTCGATATCCAGAAGCGTCAAGCGGACCTGTTTGCCCGCGGAATTCGTGTACTCCATGCTCCGTTCGGCGAAGATGCGGTTCTTCTCCGCGAGCAGCGCTTTGGCAAGATCGGATTGACTCTGGATATCGTACTTCTCCAACCCGGCCTGATCGACAAACGAAGGAACGAGGCCAAACAGGCGGATGGCGTATTCAAGCCAGTCCGCGAGATAAAAGTATTTGTTCCGGCGATCGACGTCGGACGACGGCGAACTCCATGTCTCCCAGCGGCCGAACGCCTGGAAGATGTTTTCGTCTGGGAGCTCCTCGGGATACGTGATCCAGCCATTGACGCGCACGTCGCGCCACGCGTCTTGCACAAACTGTTCGCGCAAGACATACACCTCGAGCAGTTCGTCAGCGTACTCTTCCATGAACTTGAGCGGCGCAATCGAGTCCACGGTCTTCATGCGCAGACGGATGAGGTCGTGAAAACTCTGCGGTTTCAATTCGCCCTCGGTAATGTACTGTTTGGTGTAGATCTCGCGGATGATGTCGTACTGCTCAGTCGAGAAGCCAAACTCCTTCATTTCCTCATTGGTGCGCCGGCGGACACGAATCACCCGGCCGCGCGAATCGGTATCCGCGATGGGATAGCGCAAAACGCGCAACCCCTGGAAACATCCGTTCCATTCGTTGTCCGGATCGCTGCCGCGCGGCGTGATTCCCGCCACCGTATTCATCCCGTTGTACGTGAAGATGTCGCGCGTGGGCGTCGTGCTGCAATTCAGGAAATGCAGCTCGCCATACTCCGAAACATCCGCGAGAACCAAACAGTGCCCGTCCACGTAGTTGATGCACCCAGGCATGAGATGCTGGCGGCCGATAGCCACGGGTACCGTGTCGGATAGCTCTGCGTTGCGCTCGTTGAGGTTCACGCGGTAGTTCCCCGAGATAAACCAGCCCACGGCGTTCTTGAAAAACTTGCCCGCCGACCGGTATTCAAGGCTGTTGACGCTTCCCACGGGGATGTTGAACGGGGACGTGCGGATGTCGCCTTTGCCCGCGGTCACAACGGCCGTCATCCAGGGCAGCGCACGCCGGTAGGCGTAATAGGCCGGTATGAACGCCGTAAACTTGCCGCAATCCATCATGCTGTTCATGGTGCGGATAACGCCGCGGGGCAATTGGGGATTTGACCCCTTGCCGGCGAACTCCGGGTCTTCCAGCAGGTTCATCTCGGGGTCGGTCAGAATGCGCTCAAGCTTGGCCGTGCGTTGCTCTACGCTTCCCTTGGTCTTCATCACATAAATGTGCTGGACCCACTCGGCGTAATGCTTTGCTTCCGCGGGAGTCCATTGCCGCCGGATCGGCCACGCGCCCGACGATGAACGGATGCTCGGCGGATTGGGGTCCTCCCCTGCCGCGACAAACGCAATGGAGCAGATCAGGAACGCCAGCGCAGTGACGCGCGATAGACTACCGTGTGCCATGGATTTTCCTCATTATGCGTCACGCCGCACCAGGCTGTTATGCGGCACCGCGCGTGCCGGCGGCGCCTGGCGAGCTCGGAAATATCACCAACGTGCCGTCAATGCGGCCGTAAGCATTGTCAGTATGCATTTGAACAGATTATACCGGCAAATCTCAAATGACGCGACACCCAAAGCGCGCCGTGGAACCGCAACGGAACCGGGACGCGGCATCCCCGCCCCGGCACATTTTGCCGTATTCCCTTAAATGCCGCCGGTTCGCGCGAGCATACAATCGTCAAAGACGGCGTGCCCTTGTTCAAACGTACACCCGATAGCGGTATCGAGCACGAATCGCAAGCCGGCCGTATCGGCCGACGTGGTAAACCCCGCCTCGAGGCGCTGGTAGGGCGCGGCCTTGGCGATGCCGGGGCTCGAATGTTCGGCGAGGACACGGCCATCGGCGGCGAGTTCGGCGACGATAAGACGCACCAAGTCGCCGGGGTTCGCCCCAAACCCTTGTCCCGCCAAGTCCACGGTCTTGGCCCACACGGCCGCGGCATAGGGCGTGTTGGGCTGCGCGCCGACGTCCTGGTACACGCGCGTGCGGCCGTTGCCGGAACTGTGCGTCCGCAACGCTTCCTGCCCCGAACGCGGGTCGGGCAAGCCCAGCGCGGGATGTTTTATGTACACGGATTCGGGGTAGACGTAGCTTTCGCTGGGGCCGACCCCCTCGCAGGTCCAGGCGAACCGTTTAGATGTTCCGCCCTCTTTGGCGCGTAGCTCGGGCACGCCGTACTCGAAACCGGGATTGAGCAACAGGTTGCCCGCCGGGCCAGCCGCGTCGGCCGCTACCGATACGGGCGCAGCCCCCTCTCCGCCCGGACCAGGCCCAATCTCAATAGCCTGCACCGCCGCGCGAAGCCCAAAGGGGTTCGAGAACCGGATTTCGATGACCCCGTGCTGCGGCTGAATGTCGTTGAAGACAAGGTCTACCGCCTTCGCGAGTCCGCCTGCCGTAGCTGCCACATCCATCGCCGAGACAACTTCCAGCCCGTTAATACGCACGGTGACGGCTTGCTCCTTGGGATTCTCCTGAACCGTCTGCGCGAACTTGAGGCGGACGTGGTAGACGCCCGGCCCAACGGTCACATTTACCCAGAACTCGGCGGCGCGGATTCCGTACCGGTACAACTCGGGGTCGGGTGTTCCCCGGATGACATCCGCTTGAGGCGTGGTCAGCCAAGTGCCAGCTACGGAATCGGCCATGTTGCCGAGCCGGGCAACGACCTCCGTGGCGGGCAGCCACGTCTGACCGAGGCTGTCCACGTGTCCCGCCCGGCCGGTGTATCCGCAAATCATGCGTTGGGCGCCTGCCGGACCGCTCCCGGAACCGTATACCGTCTCGGGGGTCGCGGCGTCAGGAACTGCCCCCGACCACTGGATGGCGTCAATATACACGGCGCTTCCGCCGGATACGGGATTGCGGGCGCCGCGGGCGACGATTCCGATTCTGTGTTCCCCGGGTTCAAGGCCGTTCTTGTAATACAAGACCTGCTGCTGCCTCTCAGCGGGGTTCCAGCAGTCGATGCCCGCCAGTTGTTTCACATCGTCGAGGTACACGTCAGCAAGGCCGCCATTGGGTCCTGCGCCGCCCATAACGCGCACCTGATTGCCCGAGAACGTCCACGCGGCTTCCGCGCCGGCTGTTGCCGCGGTCCGGTAACCGCCTTGAAAACTGGCCGCATCGCTGACGCTGGCCCATTCGCCCGTATAGGCCAGCGCCGCGTCGTCCGTCATTTCTTGCGGATCGGCGCCGGCGAGGCGTATGCGCGTCGAACCATCGTGCCGGATGGACACGACGGCGTCGCCCGACGGCAGCCGGGTACTCGTGTATCCGTTGGCGTCAAGAACGGCGCGTCTCGACAGCGCTTCGCCGTTTGCCGTCACGTCCCCGGGCTCGAATGCCAGGCGGACCACGTCGACCGTGTTCGCGGGCGCGTCGAACGTCTCGTAGCTGACCTCCCCTTTGCCGTAGACGACGGAACGCACCACGGACGAGGTGCGCATGATGTGATTCTCGCGCGCCGCCCCCAGCGTCTCCGGCATCCAGGCCATCGTGCCAAGGACATGTTTCAAGGCCATCGGATGCGCAATCTTGAACCAGGCCCCCGCCACGATGGCGCCGCCGTCAATGTTGTCTTCGACCACGCCGGTCTCGCGGCAATCGTAGGTGGCCAGGAGCTGCTGCCGCCTCGCCATCTCGCGTCCCCACGCGCTCCCGGCGAGCGCGCCGTACTGCGCGTACACCGTGGCGAATTCCATAGGACCGTACCACAGCGAACGGCCGCAACACCCACAACCTTCCGGATACGCCCACGCGCCGCTGAACGTGTCGCCGTTCGAGTCCGGAGACACGCACGAATGATTGAGGAACAGGCTCATGACATTGCGCGCATCGTTGCGCCAGTTGGGAAATACGCCGGGGTGTTCCATGAAATAGCGCACGGCGAATTCCGTGACGTTTTCCGCCTGCACGGGGTTGGGCCAGTCCCAGTAGTTGCGTCCCCACACGTCGTTCACGGTCCAGTCAGGCAACAGCACATCGCGCAGGTACGCGAGGCCCGCGTCGCGGGCCGCAACGACGCTTTCTCCGCCGCCCACGTACCCGAGCCGAATGACTTCATCAAGAAACGCCAGAACAAACACCACGCCCCCTGTCATCTGAGTCTCCTGCGGCCAAGGCGCGGATTCAGGGTTGGCATAACGAAGCCACGGCGCGCGGTCAGCGGCCGGGGCGCAATGCTCGGCGAACAAATCGGCCCAGTGCTTGGCTGTTTCCCACCAGCGCGCGTTGCCGGTCACCTGATAGGCTCTCACAAGCGCAATACCAACCTCGGCGGTGATGTCGAGCTGAATCATGCCATTGGCGTCGCACTTGCCGTACGGCTTTCCCTTGACAGGCACGCTGATGAGGAACTCCGGCCACGGATGCTCGGCCCCGGTGAGGCAATGGTCCAACAACGTGTCGATGGTGACCGAAAACAACGCGATCGCGGCCGGGTCGCCCGAATACCGGTAGTAATCGACGAGCCCCGAGATTACGTACGCGGCGCGCTGGCCGAGATCGCCGGTGGCCCAATCGTCAATGGGTGGAATCGAAATGGTTCCGTCGGGCGCGATATTCCACGCACCGCTGAAGACGAATTCCGGCGCTGCGGCCACGGCGCGGGAAGGCTCCGTCCACGGGTATCGCTTCAGCGTTTCTGCGGCGATCCGGACCCGGAAGTCCCACTGACCGTTCTGCGCGGCATACCAGGGCGCGATCACGCCATGGGCGTCTTCCTGCGCGGGGTAGGCGTAGTACCTGTCCATTCGAGAGGCCGCAACAGCATCACCCGCGAGGAAAAGCGCGACCAGCAGAACAGTCCCCGCGAACCGTACGCGCCTGGAGCACATCATGGCATCTGGCCCTCCGCTGCGTTTGCCCGGCGAGCCCCAAAGAGACACGGTTTGCGACCGCCGCCGGATTACTGCGGCCCATTGTAGTGACCTTTGCCGGACCGCTCAATACGGCAGGCAGGATTCAGGTCCCTGTTTCGAAGGCGGCATGCGGCCACGCACGGTCTGGTTGCGGCAGGGTCGAGCGCCAGGACAGAATAGTTCCTCTTTATCCTTCGAAGTCAGTACAATACGGTTCGCACGGATGCGGAAGCGGGAGATTCAAATCAGCGTCTGTCGCAACCAAAGAATGGCCGCACAATCGGGGAGGACGTCATCATGTGCAATATGTTCCTGTGGCTTGCTTCAAGTGCTCTGGCATTGACCGCGCTGCCCGTGGAACCCGGTTCCGTTCCGGAGTCCCCCACTCCCTTCTCCCTCAGCCTGGACGGAATGTGGCGTTTCTTCCCCGCGTTCGAGGAAATTGAAACGAATCATGCGTTTCTTCAGGAAGGGCCAGGGAATCCCCCGGCTGCCGAAAAGACCAACGAAGACAAGCATTATGGCTGGATGAACCCTGCTTTCGACGATTCCCTGTGGTGGGATATCGAGGTTCCCGGGAGTTGGAATACGCAGTTCGAAGACCTTTGGAGCTACGAAGGCCAGGGCTGGTATCGCCGGAGAGTATTCATCCCCCGGGAATGGGCGGACCGGTATGTGGAGTTTGTCTCCGATGGCGCCAACTACCGCACCGCACTCTACGTCAACGGGACCAAGGCAGGCGCGCACGAAGGCGGGTACACGCAGTTCAGCTTCCCCGTCCACGAACTCCTCCGCTTCGGCGAGGAGAACGTGTTTGCGGTCTCTGTAGACAACAAGTCACTCATCGAGCGCGTTCCGATGGAACGCCACGATTGGTGGCACCACGGCGGACTGTACCGTCCCGTGCGGCTGGTTGTGCGGGAACGCACCCACATCCGGGCCGTGACCATCGCCACGGACGCCCTTGCTGAGCCCGCCCTCGTGCGCGCGCGCATCGAGATAGCGCAAGGCGCGCAGCCCGGAGCCGCCCTGTATGCCGTCGCCCGATTGAACGACGCCGGACGGACGGAAGCCGCATCCGCACGCATCGAACTCCCCGCGGAGCCATCACCGGCGGAGATTACCCTGCCCGTGCCGGACGCTCGACGCTGGTCGCCGGACGAACCCTATCTCTACGGCCTGACCATCGAGCTGAGAGAAGCCAAGGGAGACCGCTGCCACGACACCTGGCAGTCCCCGGTGGGTATCCGAACCGTCACGGTGACCGCCGACCACCTCATGCTCAATGGAAAGCCTATCCTCATAAAGGGAGTCAATCGCTACGAGAACTACCCCGGTTCCGGGATGACCACCGTAGGTATGGGGCTCGAACGAGACCTCGCCCTCATAAAGGAACTGGGAGCTAACGCGGTTCGCTGCCACTACCCTTATTCGAAGGACACCTACGACGCCCTGGACCAGTGGGGCTTTCTTGCCGTGTGCGAAGTGCCTCTTTACCAATGGGGCCGGATCGGGCATTCCACCAGGAACCTCGATGCCGCAAAGGCCCAGCTCGAAGAAATGATTCTCACGCTCGGCAATCATCCCAGCATCATCCTGTGGAGCGTCAGCAACGAGAACCGCATCCATCCCCGCGAAAAGGGCAAAGAATACGAGCAAATATCAAGAATGGTGGCCAAGGGAAATCTTCAATTGGTCGACCTTGCGCATGAGCTGGATCCAACGCGCCCCGTCATCGAACCGAGTAACGAGTGGCCCAAAGACGTGGTGCTGGACAAGACCGACCTCAACTCCGTCAATGTCTATCTCGGCGTAGACCCCCCGGATGTCAGGGGACTCTCGGCCGCCCCCGAGCGCATTCGCTCCAGCTTCGCCGAACTGCGCGAACGGCATCCCGGCAAGCCCATCCTGGTCACGGAGTTCGGGTCATGGGCACTGCGGGGCCTCATGACGTCTTACTTCCCGGGCGAGCCATTTCAGGCCGAACTCCTCAAGACGGAATGGGAAACCTTCACGAAGGAACCCGGGTTCGCGGGAGCGTTCATTTGGTGCTTTGCCGATTCTGACGTTCACCGGAAATATACGCGGATCTACGAAATGCGCTGCGCCTATGGCCTGTTTGACCTTCACCGCCGCCCCAAGGCAGGCGCCCAGACCGTAAAGGCCATGTGGTCCGCCGCCGATTCCCCGCAACAGGACGCCGGGAGCAGGTAACACCGGGACCCGGCCGGACGGATTCGCGCCTTCCCGGGATAGGCTTTGGAGGAGCTGACCCGGCTGCAAGACCGTCCCCGGAAGGCCTTCCTTGAGCATCCCGCCGTTGAATGATAAGATTGGCCTCTCACTGACAGGCGCGCCCGTGCGCCAAAAGAGCGCGTCTGCTATCGGGAGCAAGGATTCAGAGCCAGAAGAAAGGAAAGCACCATGGAGTACCGTAAGCTCGGAAAATGGGGCGCGAAAGTGAGTTCCTTGAGTCTGGGAACGTATCTGACCGTCGGATTCACCTCGGACGCCGAAACGTCCAAGGCGTTGGTCAAGACCGCCCTTGACGCCGGCATCAATTACTTCGATACGGCCGACGCGTACAACAAAGGCGAAGCAGAGACCGCTCTCGGCAAACTCGTCGCCGGCGCGAAACGTTCGGACCTTTTCATTCTCACCAAAGTGTGGGCGCCCATGAGCGGCGACCCCAATGATCGCGGCCTCTCGGCGAAACACATCAAGGAGTCCTGCGACAAGAGTCTCCGGCGTCTGGGCATGGAATACGTGGATTGCTACATGTGCCACCGCCCCGACCCGGAAACGCCGCTCGAAGAGACCATCCTCGCGATGGAAGACCTGATCCGGGCCGGCAAAGTGTTCTACTGGGGGGTGAGCGAATGGCCCGCGCCGATGATGGTGCGCGCCAACGAACTGGCCAAACAGCTCGGCGCGCGCCCCATCGCCGTCAGCCAGCCCCGCTACAACCTGCTGTACCGGTACCCCGAAACGCTCCTCTTTCCTACCACCGCCGAGGAAGGCATCGGTAACGTCATCTTCTCGCCGCTCGCCCACGGCATGCTTACCGGCAAATACAAACCGGGTGAAGAGCCGCCAAAGGGCTCCCGGGCCGCCGACGACCGCCAGAACCTCGTCATCAAAGCCATGTACTGGAACGAGGAAAACAAGCAGAAGGGCCAGGAGCTGGTTGCCATCGCGAAAGATTTCGGGGTAAGCCCGGCGGAACTGGCCCTTGCGTGGTGCCTGAAAAACCCCAATGTTAGCAGTGTGATCCTCGGGGCGTCGCGCGTCGAACAACTACAGCAGAACCTCAAAGCCCTCGACCTGACGCTCACCGAGGACGTGCTCAAGCGCCTGGAAACCCTATATCCGCAGCCCGAAGCTATCCCGCAAATCTGAATATATGCGCCCAATAGGCCTTGGCAAACCGCCCGGCTTGTGGTAAAGTACACAGAGTGAAGGGGTTAGGGCACCGTGCCGGTCCTTGCTGGGGAAGATGAATAGAAAAGGCGGGGATTTCGTCTATAATAGCGTGTGAAACCGCGCTCCGTGTCTATTGGAGATGGAAACGATGCGAAACCGAGGCATGTCGCTCCTGGAATTGCTGATAGTATTGGCGATTCTGGGGCTGTTTATCGCCATCCTGCTGCCCGCGTTCGCCCACGCAAAGGGGTTCGTTTCCCGCAACGATTGCGCCGCGAACCTAAAGCAGTTGGGACTCGCCAGCGCCATGTTCGCCCGTGAAGACGCGCACGGCAACTATCCCACCCTATACGCAACCGAGACCCGGCTCGTCTCGAATACCGGTGAACCGGCAGGCGGCCGTGCGTTTCTGGTATTGCCCTGCCTCAACCCCGGCGACCTCTATCCCGACTATGTCATTGATCCCGCCGCCTTCATCTGCCCCGGTCTGGCGGAAAGCTCGTCCTTTGACGGCGCCTTTGACGCCGTGGCCGGCGCCGGGGGGCGCTTGCTCGATACGCGCGGGCTCGGCCTTGCCGCCCGAAGCTACATGTACCTCGGATGGGCTGTCGACCAGATTGCCGCAGACGCTCCTCAGGAATCCCTCGAGATCCTGGGCGGGGCCGCGGACCTCTCCGCCCCCGCGCAGTTGGTCCTGGGCGTCGGGCCTGTCTTGGATGAGTTGAAGCGTACCCAAGACCCAAGCCTCGCCGACCGGGACATCCCGGTGCCCGGCGGCATGGGCACCAGCGGCGGGACCTTGATCCGCCGGTTGCGCGAAGGCATCGAGCGTTTTGGCGTGACCGATATCAACAGCACCGCTCCGGCCGCGAAAGCCGAGGCCGCCATCTGGGTGCTCAGCGACCGCGTTACGGTTCCTGAAGACGGATTCGGCGGCGGCGCCAATGTCCTGTTCAAAGACGGACACGTCGAGTTCGTAACCTATCCCGAGAAGGCCCCGGTAACCCCCGGCATGGCCCATTTCCTCGACGCCATCCAATAGCCCGCGCCGGAGTGTGCGGTAACGCCTCCCTCCGCCCCTCCGAAGGGGCGCCTGTCTTGCTGAAAGCCGCCACGCGTGAGAACTGAATCAGCGGTCGTGGTCTTGACGCGGCGGTCTGCCTCAACCCCTGGCCTCATGCCCTGTCGCCTCTGAGGTGAGAGGGCAACGGAGGTCCGGCGCGAAAGCTCCTTGTTCCTTGGGTCCCAATCGGGCATGCTCGTGCGCGAAGCTTCAACAAGTCTGGTCCAGCGGTTTTGGCCGCAATAGAAGGGCTGCATCAATGAGTGTGACGCGTTTTCGGAATGTGTTCCTGCTGTCGTTGTGTTGTCTGGTCATCGTTTCCGGCGCTTCAGCCGGGATGCTGCCCCCGTTTCCCGAGGGGGCGTTCAGTATCGTCGCTCTGCCCGATACGCAAGCCTACTCCGCTGGCGCCCCCGGCGTGTTTGCTGCCGAGATGCAGTGGATCCTCGACAATATCGACGACGAGAACATCGTCTTCGTGTCTCATCTCGGCGATATCGTCGATAAGAACAGCGCCCCCGAACAGTGGACTGTCGCCGAACGCAGTCTCGCCATGCTGCACGGGAAGCTCCCCTACGGCCTGGCCGTGGGGAACCATGACATGAGCGGCGCAACCGGCGACAGCGGCAATTTCCAGGCGGCGTTCCCGGCATCGGATTTCGAGGGCTTCGACTGGTACGGCGGGTCGTACAAGAATAACGCCAACAGTTGGCAAACGTTCTCGGGGGCGGGCATGGATTTTCTCATTCTGCACCTCGAATGCAACGCGCCCGACGACGTGCTGGCCTGGGCCGATAGCGTGATTGCCGCGCATCCGGGCCGCCGCGTGATTGTCTCCACGCACATGTATCTCGGCCCGCGCGAAAAACCCGTCGAAAGCAACGATTATTACGACGCGCCAAAAGGCCGCATGACCTGGAAGAAATGCCACGGCGGTGCCGGAAACTCCCCACAGCAGATGTGGGAGAAGTGTTTCTCCAAACACGGGAACCTGTTCATGATCCTCAGCGGCGACCAGAGCCGCACCCAGTCCTGCTACCAGACGGCTGCGGGCGCGGGCGGAAACACCGTCCACGAACTGATGTCCGACTACCGGGAGGGCTATTTCCGGGTCTACCGGTTCGTGCCCGGCGAAGACCGCGTCGATGTGTTCACGTACAGCCCCACTCTGGGGAAACTCTGCGACGGTACAAAGATCGCGCCGGCCCGAGACAGACACCAGTTCTCGTTCACATACGCCATGGAACCCGTGATGGCCGAAGCAGCCCCGGCCCCCGCCAAGTAAACAAGACCCCCGCCCGGCCCATGCCGGAGCGGGGGAATAGACGTTCAGCGCGCTTACCGCGGATCAATACATGTCCGCGCCGCCGCCGGGACCGCCGGCCGGCGCCTTCTCCGGTTCGGGAAGTTCGGCGATCAGCACTTCGGTGGTCAACAACAAGCTGGCCACGCTCGAAGCGTTCTGCAGGGCCGTGCGCGTGACCTTGGTCGGGTCAATCACGCCCGCTTTCAACAAGTCTTCGAAAACGCCCGTCTCGGCGTTGTAGCCCATCGCGCCCTTCTTCGACTTGACTTCCTGGACAACCGTCGCCCCTTCGTCGCCGGCGTTGATGGCCAACTGGCGAAGCGGCTCCTCGAGGGCACGGGCAACGATTTTCGCGCCGGTGGCCTCGTCCTCCACATCGAGCTTCAGTTTCTCGACCGCCTCGATGCAGCGCAGCAGGGCGACCCCGCCGCCAGGCACGATACCCTCTTCGACGGCCGCGCGCGTGGCGTGCAGGGCGTCCTCGACGCGCGCCTTCTTCTCTTTCATCTCGATTTCGGTCGCGGCCCCCACGCTGATTACCGCAACACCGCCGGCGAGCTTGGCCAGCCGTTCCTGGAGCTTCTCGCGGTCGTAATCCGACGTGGTCTCCTCGATCTGGCGGCGAATGAGGTTGATCCGGCCCATGATTTCCGAGCTGGACCCCGCCCCCTCGACGATCGTCGTGTTGTCTTTATCAACAACAACGCGCTTTGCGCGGCCGAGGTCCGCCAGCGTGATGCTCTCGAGATTGCGGCCCAGATCCTCGGTAATCGCCAGACCGCCGGTCAACACGGCGATGTCCTGAAGCATGGCTTTGCGGCGGTCGCCAAAACCGGGCGCCTTGACGGCGCAGGCTTGGAACGTGCCGCGAATCTTGTTCACCACGAGCGTGGCGAGCGCTTCGCCTTCGATGTCTTCCGCGATGACCAGGAGCGGCTTGCCGCTCTTGGCGATCTGCTCGAGCAGCGGAAGCAGGTCTTTCAACGTCGAGACTTTCTTCTCATGGATAAGAATGTACGCGTCCTCGAGCTCAGCCTCCATCGCCTCGGCATCGGTTACGAAATACGGCGACAGGTAGCCCTTGTCGAACTGCATGCCTTCCACGACCTCGAGGGTGGTCTCGATGCCTTTGGCCTCTTCCACCGTGATCGTGCCGTCGTTGCCGACCTTTTCCATGGCCTCGGCAATGATGTTGCCGATCTCAAAATCGCTATTGGCGGAAATAGCGGCCACGTTCTTGATGACATCGGTCTCGCCCCGCACCTTCTTGCTCTGCTTGGCGAGCTGCTCGATGACCACATTCACGGCCTTTTCGATACCCCGTTTCAGCGACATCGGATTGGCGCCCGCCGTCACGTTGCGCAGACCTTCACGGTAAATCGCCTCGGCCAGCACCGTCGCCGTCGTGGTCCCGTCGCCCGCGACGTCCGACGTCTTCGAGGCCACTTCCTTCACCATCTGCGCGCCCATGTTCTCATACTTGTCTTCAAGCTCGATTTCCTTGGCGACCGTCACCCCGTCCTTGGTCACGGTAGGAGCGCCCCACTTTTTGTCAAGAACTACGTTCCGGCCCTTGGGTCCAAGGGTGGATTTCACGGCTTTACTCAGTTTGGTTATACCGGCAAGCACGCCGCGTCGTGCATCTTCGCCGAACTGAAGTTGCTTTGCAGCCATCGTTTTCAAACCTCCTTATATCTCATCACGCGCCAGCACCGGGCGGCATGCCCGTTACTCGATGATCGCGAGCACGTCTTCCTCGCGCATGATGATGTGTTCTTCGCCATCAATCTTGACTTCCGTTCCGGCGTACTTGCCCATGAGGATACGGTCACCCTTCTTGACTTCCATGGGAATCCGCTTGCCGTCTTCATCGAGGCGGCCCGGGCCCACAGCCACAACCTTGCCCTCCTGGGGCTTCTCCTTGGCCGTGTCGGGGATGATGATGCCGCCCCGGACAGTTTCGCTGGGTTCCTCCCGCTTGACGAGCAGCCGATCTGCTAACGGTCGAACTTTCATTGTGTGTACTCCCTTGTTCTTGCCGCCGCGAAGCGCACCCTCGCGCCAGCATTGCGGGTTTTCTAAACCTTGCACCTCAATCACATCGTCTCGAGCTCGAAGGAACGCGCCTTCTTCATCATCTCAAAGCCAATTTGGCACCGCTCTGGCACGCGGTATTGCTTGGAGATGTCGCCCGATTGCCAGATTTTAGCAAACGCCGTGCCAGAGTGTCAACAAAAATGTAAGAGCTTACAGAACATCTCTTTATACTTCAACACCGATCACAGACCCGGCCCGCGCAGAGCGCTTTGTTGCCCAAAAGGCAAGGAGGGAAGTCAAAATGAAGGTTTTTGTTTGTCAAAATGGCAGCCTATTAGCAGATTACTGGGGAGAGTGCCAAATCGGCACGCGGACGCGTTTTCTACACGCCTTCGAGGAACAGACCCTAGTTTCCCCGGACGACGCTGAGGATGACGGAGATGGGTGAGGCGGTGACGTGGGACTGGCTATCGCGTGCCTGCGTGGCTGCGGCAATTGCCAGACAACACCCCAGAAACATGCCTACTACGAACCACGACAGGCGAAACACGGCGGCCTCCTCCCCTTTAATAAGAGCGCTGCACGACGTTGAAACCTATCTAATCCGCGTCTTGTTTCTTAATAGGGCCTTGCCTCTCTAAAATCTCTAAAAATAGATTAACATGGATAAGTGGAAAGATCAAGCAAAATGCTCATACGTAAACAGATTCCCCTAACACCATTTCACGGTAGGCGGGAATTGGTTCCGGTCTTTGCGGCTAACTATCTGCCGGAATGGTACTTAGAGCTTTTTTCCAGGCTCGGCCGGTCTCTGGACTGGGGGTTCTTCGAGGGAGGAAAGCAACTTTTCGAAGGCCCAGACGTCGGGCGAATCCGCGTCGATGGCCTTGGCATCAGCGACGGCTTGCCGCAGGTCAGCAATGACGCTATGGGCGGTTGCGCCCGCGAGACGGCCGCGGTTTCCCGCCAGAAACGCCAATTGCCTCAGGTAAACCTTGGCGCGCTCGAGGTGGCAGATCGTCTCGAAATACTCGTTTGAGAAACGCTCGATGGTGCTGACGCGCTCGTGCTGCTCAAACAGTTGGACGGCCAGCCGGAGTTCGCCCTCGGCGAGAACCAGCCACGGGCCCTGGCGGTTGTTGAACTCCGCAACATTGAGCCAGCAGCGCCCGAGATAGAAATGTGCCCCGGAATCCTCGGGATTCGCGCACAAGTATTCCTTGAGCACGGGAATGGCGTCGGCCCAGCGCGCCTCGCGCACCAGGAACTCTGCCTGCGCCATGAGGTCTTGCGGCGACGGCTCGGACCTTCCCTGGCAGCCGGCCATTACGATACAGAGACCCAGCGCTACTGCTCGTGTACACGAGGACCGCATCAAAAACTACTCCCAGCGCGGCTGAAGACGGAAGAATCCCGTGCGCGCGCCGGCGCGGCAGAACACCGGCACCTCGGCCGGCTTCTCTTCCTTCACCTTGTTCACCGCGGTCTCGAAGTCGCCGATACTGCTGACCGGATACTCGCCGAAACGCAAGATGATAACGCCCGGCCGCATTCCCGCAAGATGGGCATGACTGCCGGATTTCACCCGCCGCACGATCACGCCCTGAATATCATCCGGCAGATTGAGCAGGATGCGGACATCGGTTGTCAATGCGCGTACGGTGAGACCAAACGTGTCATCCACAAATTCCTCGGCGTCCTTTGCCGAGACGGGGCGCGCGGTCAACACCACCGTGATGTCCATGGGCTCGCCTTTACGCAGGATCTTGACCGGGATCGCACGCCCGATGCCGGTTTCGCGCACCAGTTTGGTGAATCCGACGATTTCGTTGTTCTTTTTCGCGCGCATGGGCGTCCCGTCGAAACTGGTAATCACGTCGCCCCGCTGAAAACCCGCCGTCTCCGCGGGCGAACCCTCGACGACCGTGGCGACAACAACGCCGCCTTTCTGGGGCAGACCCCAATACTCGGCCAGGTCGTCCGTCAACGGTTGCGAGAATATCCCCAGCCAGGCACCCTCTTTCTCGGACTCCACCGTGTCCTTGGTGGGCGGATTCTTGATGTACTTGGCGAAAAGAGAGGCTTGGTATACAAGGGGGTGGCCGCTGCGCACGTAGAGTTCCCCTCCTTCGGAAGCAGAGAGGTCATAGCCGATGACTCCGAGGATGCGGCCTTGCGCGTCGATCGCGGGCGCGCCCACATATCCGAAGGGGATCGCATCGTCAAGGCAATAGGTCATGCGGGGCTTTTCAAGAACGGCGCTGACCATGCGCACCAGCGCGCCGCGGGCGAAATCCAGCGATTCCCCCATGATGCCCAAAAGCAGTACGGACTCGCCCAGGGCCGGCTCCGTGCCCGTGGCGAAGTTCACATACGGGAACCGTTCTCCATCCTGCCCTTGAATTTGCACGAAGCAGACGTTTATGTCGTCCGGCTTCTTCAGGAAGACGCCGTCGTATTCCTTCTCATCTTCCCCTTCCCCCACGCTCACCCGTATGTCAGACGGACCGGACTTGTCGGATTGCATGTGGCCATGGGTCATGACCAGCCCCTCCGGCGAGACGATGAGCCCGAGGGCGCGGGTCGAACGTTTCTGGAGCTCACCCGTCCGTTGCGACTCGACCTCCGCGGTGAAGCTGAGCAGACAGATGGCCGGCGCGATGGCCTCTCGCCGCGCCTGTACAAACGGCGGAGAGAACACGGCCTCCTCTGCCCCTGCCAGCGCCGCCCCCGCGAAACCCAGAACAAATCCTATCCAGACAACGAGGTTATCCTTCCTCATTGAGATTGTCTCCATTTTCGGCGCCGGTTTCGTTTTCTTGTTCCGGCGCGCCTGCGCTCTCCGCGCCGGGCTCCAGTTTGAGCAGTTCAAACCGCGTCAGCGCTCCCCGCTTGACATCCAACAACACCAGGAGTTTCCCGGCTTGCTTGATGGCCTCGTACATCTCTTTGAACTCCGCCAGGTGAGCAATCTCCTTGCCGTCCACGCTGAGCACAATGTCTCCCGCCCGGATACCCGCCTGCGCCGCCACCGTGCCCACCTCGACACCCGCGATGACAATCCCGCGGTCTGAAGGCAGGCGCGCGGCTTGCACGATCTCGGGCGTAAGATCGGCCGCCGTAAACCCCCACGCAGGGAACTCGACCTCTTCGCCTTTGTAGTCGCGTTCTTCCTTGGTTTGTATGGCGATATCGCGCGTCTCGCCGCCCCGTTGCACGGTAAACGTCGTCACCGTGCCCACGGGGAGATCGGCAATGCGTTTCAAGACCTTAGGCAGGTCTTCCTCGAAACGGGCGTGAACCGGCTCTCCGTTCGCGGCAACAATTACGTCACCCGGCGCGAGCCCGGCCTCGGCGGCCGGGCCGAGGGGGTCCACATCGCCAACCACGACGCCCTTTTGGGTGGGATCCTCCGTCTTGCTTGTCATTTCTTGCAAGCGCACGCCGATCCAGCTTCGCGGCACGCGCCCATGCTTGATGATGGCGTCAATCACTTCCTTCGCCGCATTGATGGGGATGGCGAAGCCCACGTTCTCGGCGCCTGACAGCTTCCGCGTGTTGATCCCGATAACCTCTCCCCGGAGATTCACCAGAGGACCGCCGCTGTTGCCCGGATTGATGGCCGCGTCCGTCTGGATCCACGTGTTGTACGGGGCTGGACGAGGCCCCTCCTCGCCCAGGTACCGATCGGTGACGCTGACAATTCCCTTGGATATTGAACGCGACAGGCCATGGGGACTGCCGAGGGCCAGCACCGTCTGACCCGGTTCAATGTGGTCCGAATTCCCCAGCTTCGCGGCCGGCAAGTCCGTCCTGTCCCCGTGCAGCTTCAACACCGCGATATCCGTGAACGGGTCCGTGCCCACCACCTCCGCGCCGACCTCGGTCTTATCATAGAGTACGCAGCGCACAAGGGTGGTCTCGCCGGCGACGTGCTCATTGGTCACCACGTACCCGTCGCGCGAGATAATGAAGCCGCTGCCTTCGACCACGTATTCCTCTTTCTGGCCGCTCGCGAAGGACTCTTTGACGGGGCGGATGTGCACCAGGGAGCGAATGACCTTGTCTTTCGCCCGGATGACGGCCCCTTCCCCGGGCATTCCTATCGTGGCGCACCCCGCCGCAGCCGCCAGTGCCAACAGCAGCGTGAAGTATTTCGCATGTACACGTAATCGCAAAGGAATTCTCCTTCTCACAACATGTCCGATGGCTTCGCCCCGATTATAATGAAATCAGGTGTTGATCTGCAGGTATTTTTCGGTTTGCACAAGGAAGCGCCCTGGAGTGTGCCCGGGATGGCGCCCGTATCAGCTCTGACCGCTCAATAGGGGCCGCGGACCGCAGGGACGGCGTCTCACTGAGGCCCTCTTTTCCGGAAAGAGACTCCAGGGACCGATGGGACGCACAAGTCCCGCAGAATCCCCCGGACTTCACGCTGAACTTCTTGGAAAAGATCTCAGAACTCGAGCGATAACAGCATGGAGATTGTTGCATGGAATCCCTATGCAGCGAGTCGCGAGGAACCTACTTTGATGGTCCCGGCCCTTCCTTGACATGGTGTTTGATCTCGACAATGCGCCCCTTGAAAACATCGACGACTTTCGCGATATGGGGGTCTTCAAGGGCTTGTCGGGCCATCTCAGGATTTACGGTCCCGGCTGCCGGCATGGCGCGTGTTTGGGTTTCCTGCCGCAAGGGCGCGGGAGCGCTGCCGTTCAGCACCGTCCGGTAAGTCGTCAGATTGTCGGTGACCGCAAGCAGGATTTTCTCGACAATGCGGCGGTTCTCGGAGCGTTCGAGATAATCGCGCGCGTTGCGGTGCTCGTGGGTGAACTCGAGCACGAGAGTTTCCCCCTCGAGACCGGCAGGTTTTGCCTGCCCGAGCCAAATCCCGAGATTGAGGTTTTCCACGCCGGCCGTTTCCGTGATGCGCACCCACAGCTCCCGCAGGTTGTCTGCCGTGGCCGTTGCGCGTTTTGGCGGGGACCGGAATTCAGAGTCAAGGGGCCGCGCCGGTGCCCCACGAGGCCCCGGCGCCCTCTTAGGGGGGCTGGACGGCTCCTGTTTTTTCTGCGCACGCTCTCGCGCCGGACCGGGGGGCGGCGCCCCGTGCCCAATGCCGCCCGCGCCTAGTTGCGCCAGCTTCTCGAGCACGGTGTCGACGGACATCTCGACGGCGACTTTCGACGCGCGGATCAGCAGCGTTTCGAGCGCGATCCGCTGGGCGAGCTGGGAATCGAAATTCTTCGAAAGTTCCGCGAACTGCTCAATGACTTGGATAAGCCGGGTTAACGAGAATTGATCGGCGCGCTGCTGCATCGCCGCGACCTCGTGCTCGGGCAGCGCCAGCAATTCCTTGGCATCGGCCGTCTTGCATACGAGAAGATTGCGGAAATACTGGATGATGTCCTGAACAAACTGGGAAAGATCTTTCCCGCTGGCCACAATATCCTCGACAATGCGGAGCTGGGTCGCGATGTCCTTCTCCAAGAGGGCGTCGCACAGCTCGTTCAGCACTTCCCAGTCGACCAGGCCCAGCACCTCGAACACGTCCTTGAACGTGATCTCCTTGCCGCAATACGAGATCAGCTGTTCGAGAATGCTCTCGGCATCGCGGATTCCGCCGTCCGCCGCGCGCGCAATGGCCAGAAGCACCTCGTCGGAGCATGCCACCTCTTCCTGCTCCAGGATTCGCCGCAGCAGGGCGCAGATGTCGTCCCGTCCCACGCGGCGAAAGTCGTACCGCTGGCAGCGCGAGATGATCGTGGGCGGCACCTTGTGCGCTTCCGTCGTCGCAAGGATGAATATGGCGTGCGCAGGCGGTTCCTCGAGTGTTTTCAGAAGCGCATTGAACGCGGATGAACTGAGCTGGTGCACTTCGTCAATCACATAGATCTTGTAGCGCGACGTCGAGGGGACTAGCCGGACGTTGTCCCGAATCTGACGGACGTCCTCGACGCTGTTGTTTGACGCACCGTCGATCTCGAGCACGTCGATGTTGCGTCCGGCGGCGATGGATACACAATTCTCGCATTTCCCGCAGGGGTTCGGCGTGGGGCCGTCCGCCGACAGGCAGTTGAGGGCTTTGGCGAGAATCCGGGCGGTAGTGGTCTTGCCGATGCCGCGCGAGCCGATGAAAAGATACGCATGGCCGATACGCTGGTTCTCGATGGCATTCTGGAGGGTCCGGGTGATGTGCTGCTGGCCCACGACTTCGTCGAAGGCCTGCGGCCGCCACGTCCGCGCTAAGACCTGGTAATGCCCTTCCGCCATTGGCTCCCTCGCCTGTGTTGCCGCGAGCAGCAGATCACGGCCGTTCTCACGTGCCCCCTATGCTTGCGCCGGGAAGACAGCAAAAAAGCCCGCGCACCCACCGTCGAACGCTTACCCAGAGCGGCCTCGGAGCCGTTGGCTCGGGCCAGGCGTCCCTACAGCACACAGGAAAAACCGCCTGCGGCTGCTTCCGTCAGGACCTGACCGGGTTCAGCGGCTTCCTGTTGAGTAGGACCCAGCCGTCAACGCCACGTGCCCCGCGCCTGACCAAAAAGCAAGACGCCCTCGGGTGGGAATTCGACCTCGCTAAAGCGGATTGCGAGTGCAGGACACCGCTAACTTCCCGTCTAGCGCG
>Ga0209606_1000364_pt1 | contig 69827 bp, 54 predicted proteins | sample AD_UKC057_MetaG_FD_184412 | JGI IMG/M metagenome (GOLD analysis project Ga0209606, IMG submission 184412) | Active sludge microbial communities of municipal wastewater-treating anaerobic digesters from USA - AD_UKC057_MetaG (SPAdes) (version 2) | ecosystem: Engineered > Bioreactor > Anaerobic >...
AAGTACCGCCGTTCGGCGCGCTCCGGCGTCGCCAGGGGCAGACTGGCTTCCACCCTCCCGCAAAGCCGATCTGGCGCCGAGTCATCTACAATGAGTTGCACAATCATCGTCACAATACTGCGCATAGGCTGCCCTTTCGCTGCCAGAATACCTCATCCCATTGACAATCGAATGACAGAACGTACAATTTTAACCGGTAAATCCGGTGAATCATGGAAGAGCGGATCAATGACCTCCTCAGCGATAGCCTGCAGCTGACCCAGGCCGGAAAAGCCGACGCCGGCTTGAAACAGGCGCTCAGGGCATATGCTTTGGCCAGGGCCGGGCAAGATGACCTGCAACAGGCCCAGGCGCTCCTGGCCCAGGCGGAAGCATATTTCCGGCTGGGACAATATCCCCAGGCTATTGATCTATCGCAGACAGCCCTCAACCTGGTGAGCGAGAAAGAGGCCTCCGCCGACCCCGACGAAAAGATCAACGCCTTGCGCGTTCTGGCCCATGCCTCCTACCGCCTGGGATGCTGCGCCGGCGAGACCGACAGTCTTGGTTCTCCAGAGCCCTATTTCCACCGCGCCATTGAGCTGTGCCGGGCAGTGGGGGAAAAACGGCTGTTAGCGCGCTGTCTGCACAGCCTGGCGGCCGGCATCTACATGCCGCGCGGACAGTTCGCGCTGGCGCTGGCCACCGATGAGGAAACCCTGCAGCTGTTAGAAGAAAGCCATCAGACAGACCTGTTGTGGGGCCCCTACGGCACCATGAGTTGGGTGTACCTCCTGAGCGGCGAGGATGAGCGCTCGGCGGCCTATCTGGAGCGTTTGCGCAAGGTGGCGCAGCCCGAGACCCTGGCCGCCGGCTGGCAGGCGCTGATCACCGCCCACCTGGACGTGAACCAGGGGCGGCTCGACGAGGGGGAAATGGGGTTCAAGGCTGTCGGCAGCCTGGCCGAGCGGATCGGCTCACCGGAATTGACCGGTTTTGCCCAACTGGGGCGCGCTCGCATCTGCCGCCTGCGGGGCGAGGGGGTTCAGGCCCGGCAGTGGGCTGAGGATACCTATGCCCTCGAGCAACGCCTGGGATACCAGCATGTGCAGGCCATGGCGCAGATCGAGATTGGTCGCTGCTGGTTGGAAGTCCAGGACTATCCCCAGGCCGAAGCCGCCTTTCAACTCGCCCTTGTCGCGGCCCAACCGGTGCAGGCCTGGCTGGAAATCTGCATCTCCGACCTGAACCTGGCGTACCTCGCTCAGACGACGGGCAGTCAGCCGGCCGCCGACCGGATTGCCCACAGTCTGACCGAGATCCAGGCGCACGGTTTCTTCTTTTTGGTGGACCAGGAACGCGCGGCAGCCAGTACGGTCCTGGTCGCCGCGCTGACCCATCCAGACGCGCCGCTAGTGAAGCTGGCGGAAACCCTCCTGGAAGGCCTGCAGCGCACCCCTCCGCCTCCACTGCGGGTCGCCACGCTCGGCGGCCTGAAAGTCTACGTCGGCGCGCGCCAGGTAGACCCCAAGGCATTGCGCAAACGTCGCGCCGGGGAGTTGCTGGTCCTGCTGCTGATCAGCCCCGCCGGCCGCCTGTGCCTGGAGGACGCTGCCGAGCAGCTATGGCCAGAGCATCCCGCCGCCACCGCGCTGGATTTGCTCCGTCAGGCGAGCTCGGCGCTACGCCGCGCGCTCGAACCCGAACTTCCGCCGCGCTTCCCTTCCCGTTATCTCCTGGTGGAGGAAGGAGTCATGCGCCTGAACCTGGGAGCCGCTGTTGACAGGGCGGCAGTGGATTTTAACGCTTTTGAGGCGCTGTGCCGGCAAGGCGACTGGCAGGCCGCGCGGCGCGTGTACACGGGCGATTTCTTGCCAGAATTCAGGTTCGCCGAGTGGATCCTGCCTCACAGCGAGCATCTCTTGCTCCTCTACCAGCAATGTCTGCTGGAGTGCGCGCGGTTGGAATATGCCGCTGGCGACTTCCCGGCAGCGCTGGCGACCTGCCGCCAGCTGCTCAAGCTCGAACCCTGGCAGGAACAGGCCGTGCTCGTGGGGATGCGCGCCGCCCGGCAGCTCGGCGACGTGGCCTCCGCCCGGCGGCTGTACCTGAGCCTGGAGCAAACCCTCCACAGCGACCTCGGCGCCGCGCCCGGCCCGGAGTTGCGGGCATTCTATCGCTCCCTGAGCTCCCCGGACGCCGGTTGAGGACGGCTCACGCGGATCTTCCACGCCGGCCTCAGCGCGCCGGAAACGGTCGGTGAGAGGGGAGAGTCAGGACAAAAAAATTGGCCCAGGACGCCATCCAGGGCCAAAAATGAGATGCGGCCGCTTGAATAATTGCATGTTTTTCAAATTTCTATTCGCTGACTGTACAACAGCGGGAGTTGATCCTGACGCAACCTGAACTTTGTCCCATGATTATGGCCTGTGCGCGCGTCAAAATCTATGTATACATGACCGTATTCGATTCCTGAGAGCAGGCCATCAAAGCTAAAACCTTGCAATATCATGAGGGTAGAGTAATGAAAAAATTCTTGCCCTCCCTCGCTTTTCGTTTCTGCCCGAACATAAAAACAGTTTAGCAGCTTTGTGCCGGCCTTGTTACGCAAATCTTCAAAACCCCAATAGGGCTGGGGGTCCAATTCACCCAACCCTACTCGTTCGGCGACAGAATCCAACCACTCCTTATGCCTGGGGTCAACCGCAGTTGCATCAAATGATATGAGAACTTTTTGCTGCGAACGATCCACCACCACCATAAAACCGCGATCACTTCTCTGAACTCCGCTGATTGTCTGCCGAAAACTCAGCTCTTCTGCTCCATATTTACCGCCAGCCTCTTGATGTGCCCAGCCATAGAGAGGCAAAAACATTCGTGGAACGAACCTCAAGGCTCGTGGTGAAGGTTCCATGTGAAAAAGCGTCATTAACGCAATAGTATTTGCCCTTTGGCATTTCAACTCCCATTCGGCAGCATTGGGCATGGGTAAGTTGTTTTCTTCGATACCCAATAGATCCTCCAATGTGTTTCCAACACCGCCGACATTTCTGAGCCTGGCATTCGGTATCCAGCCCATATCACGTATTTTTCTCAATTCTTCAATGAGGGATTCTCTTGTATAAACTTTCAAAGCATCATCTTTCATTTTAATGATACAGGATACTTGTGCTCCTCGTTCGCCAAAAGCAATTGTTGATATTGCTGTGCGGCGATTTCTGCGCCTGGCCGACTAAGCAGGAGGACGCCAAAAGTCCAGCAGATACTCGAAAGTCGTCCCCATAGTAATGTAATTTGATGGCCAGCCGAAAATGCCGATGCGATTTACAATATTGGTACGATCCCAAATGATGATATTCCGCAGCTCATATCCCCGCTTGCGCAATTCCTCAACGAGTGCCACATGAATGGTAATTCTTTCATTTTCCCACCACATGTCAGGCACATTAATCACACAGTGTCCTTTGGGCTGCAAGAGCGGCAGTAGACGCTCATAAATGGTCCCCATCGCCTCGGTATATTCCTCAAGCGGCATTGTCCCTAGATCGCGTGGATCTTGTGAATATTGCTCCACCTTGTCAAACTGCGCATTTTTACGTTCATCACCCCGGCGTGATTTATTTTTCCGCTGCCGGTTTAAAAGATTGGCATACGGCGGCGAAGTCCAAATCAACTTGATAGTTTCAGGTTCGAGATAATGATCTATGTGGAGGGCGTCATCCTGAATTGCCAGTTGTTGCGCCCGGTTAAAAAAGTTATCACTGGCAAGGCGCTGTCGGCATAATTCAATATAAGCCCCCTGTAAATCAAAACCGATTGCATTGCGGTTCAAATCTTGCGCCGCCACAAGGGTAGTGCCACTGCCGACAAAAGGGTCAAGCACTAACTCTCCTGCATGAGTGAATAACTCAATGACCTTTTTTGCCAATGACAGGGGAAAAGTGGCCGGATGCAAGCTTTTGTCTCGAATATCACGCCCTTCATAATTGAACTGCCAAACGCCCAATTGGCTCTTGATCCACTCTTTAGCCGTCATACAGTTCAAGTGATTGGGGGAACAATCGCAAGTCTTCGTATGTCCAATGCAGATTCGCGTGCGATATAATTCACTTGCCTCGTTAATGGTACGGGGCAAAGCGCTTCCTGTTACCTCAACATTCATCAAGTTCTCCAGTTCTCCTCTCAACTTACGGCAACGGCTGGGCCATATACTGCGCCGCCTCGATGATCAGCTGCACCGCGGCGTCTACCGTGAGCCGATCCGTGTTCAGCACCAGATCGTAAAGCCGCGGATCTTCCCAATCCAGCCCATGGAAATGCTTCAGATAGCGCGCGCGTTCTCGATCACTCCGGCGAATCTGGCGTTCCGCCTCTTTCGCATCAATCCCCAGGCGCTGCATCAGCCGGCGGGCGCGGATTTCCTCCGAGCCCACAATCTTGACACGCAATACGCCGCTCATGTCCCGTAGGATTGCCTGTCCGCCCCGACCCACGATGATCACATTCCCCGCCTGCGCGCACTCGAGGATCACCTGTCGTACCAGGTCAGCGTAGCTGCTCGCCAGTTCAGCGCGTTGCTGTTGCGCTGCCAGCTGCAGCAGCGCTTGTTCGCGATCCATATTCTCGCGCTGCATCATCATCGCCACAACCTCATCATAGACATAGCCCTCACGCAGAGTGGCGCTCGGGACGGCCGGCACCGGCGGGAGGGTCTCCAATGTCGCCAACATGCGCCGCAACACCCCCGGCATACGCTCATGATCTTCCAACTGTTCTACCATTTCAGCATCGGGATACCCCGCCATTTCCGCAGCCCGGTGCAGGATCTCTCGATCGAGATAGCGCAAATTGAGTTTCTGAGCAATGGCAGCGGCGATGTAGCTCCCCTGGCTCCCCAACTGTCTGGAAATAGTAATCACGTTCTTCATCGCTGCTCCTTTTCAACAGGCACTTGAACATCCTCTAACCTGACGCTTGATTTTATCCTAACGCTATCCGCGCGAATTGTCAACCCTCAGGGAGTTGGGGTCGGAGGCGGATAAGGGATCACCCGGAAAGTCATCGTCAGCGGCGCCGTCGCGGAGACGACCAGCGTCACCGTGTACGCCCCGGGACGCAAGAACGGCGCCGCCGCATTGCCGCTCAGACTGTCCCAGATGACGCCTTCCGGCCCGCCATCCCACACACCCTCGAACTCGCGCAGCAACGTCCCCTCACGGTACCACCGCGCCGACCAGGGCGTCGCCGCCGACAGCTCCTGACACGTCGCGCCGACATAGACCGCCTGCGTGTACCACTGAAAGCGATCGGCCGTCAACACCGGCTGCCCCTGCGGGGCGAGGGCGCCGGCAACAAACGGCGCGTCGCACCGGATGGCCGGCTTGGGCGGCGGCGGTGGCGTCGGAGCCGCGCCCACCTCGAATTCCAACTGCCGGCTTTCCGGCGCCGTCAACGTCAGGGCGGCGCGATAAATGCCTGCCGCAAAGGGCATCCCCTCCTCGCGGTAACACGCGACGCTCTGTTCGCCCTCCATTTCCAGCAACGTGAGCGCCTGCGTGCAGACGACGTCCGCGCCAGCGCTCACCGCAAACCACAGCGGCGCGCCCGGACAGACGCCCGCATACCGGAATTGAACGTAGAAAACCCGCGTGCCCTCGGGGAGACGCTCCACCTCGGGGCCCTCCGGAGTCAGCAGCAGGCGCATCGCCTGCACTTCGGGCGTAGCGGCAAGGATCTCAAAAGTGTGCGTGAAGAGCGTCTGCGTCTCAGCGCGCAAGACGACGCGATACTTGCCCGCCGCCAGCGGCACCCCGTGAGGAAAAGCGATGAGCAGATCGCGCTGCAGCGGCGTCCATTCCCCCTCCGCCAGGGGCGTTTCTGCATCCGCCCCCAGCAACGTCCAGGTCGCGCTCTCGCCCGCAGGCCAGGATCCTTTGAGCAAGGGCTCCAGGCGCAGTTGCAGGGCGTCGCGGCAGAGCTGCGCCGGCGCGCCAGGGAGCTGCACCTCCGGGAACACCGGCGTGATCCGCACGGTCGGCGAGGGCGTCGCCGGTATGCCCGCGCAACCCGCCAGCAACATCGCCACCAGCCACCACGTCAGCCACCGCCGTGAGGTCATGGCTCCTCCTTATCCGGCTCGACCGTCAATTCCGCGATCATCCGCTCGGCGTACTCCCGCCAGTACGGATGCGCCCCCACGCTCAGGTAGGCGCGGAAATCAGTCAGCGCCGCAACAATGTCACCCAGCTGTTGATAGGCCACCCCACGGTTGAACAGGGCCTCGTACAGCCGGGGGTCCACGCTCAGCGCTGCCGTGAGGTCTGCCACGGCCTTCTGCGGCTCATGCAACTCACGCCAGTACAGGATTCCCCGATCCAGGTACGCCTGACCCAGTGTCGGGTCGAGCGCCACCGCCCGCGTGAAATCCTCCACAGCAGCCCAATGCTCCCACACATCGCCGCGCGTATTTCCCAGATGGCGATACGCCTCCCCGCGCAAATGGTACCATCGCGCCAGTCGCCGGTTCCACCACAGTTGCAGCTTCATGTCAACAAGCCCTCATACACCCGCGCCGTCTCGAGCGCGATGTGTTTTTGAGTGAACTGCGCCAGCACCCGCGCCCGGCCAGCCTGCGCCAGGGCCTCTCGCAGCTCGCGATCGCGCACCAGGCGCGCGAGATGTTCACGCAAAATTTCCACGTCCGCCTCCGGGAATACCCATCCCGCATCGCCCATCACGGCGGGAATCTCCCCCGAAGCGGCCCCTACCACGGCAACGCCGCACGCCATCGCCTCGATGAGCACCCGCCCGAATTGCTCCATCCAGTTCGGCCGGGTGCGCGAGGGCAACACCAGCACGTCCACCGTCTGATAGAAGCCGGGCATCTCCACCGAAGGCAGCGGCGCGCGGAATGTCACTTTCCCGGCCAGGCCGGCGACCCGCGCCTGTTCTGCCAGCCGTCCCGCTTCCGGGCCGCTTCCCAGGATCGTCGCGCGCCACTCCCCCGGCAGCCCCTCCAACGCCGCGAGGAACAGGTCCACACCCTTCTCCGGCACCAGCCGACCCACATACGCCAGATGCACGGGGCCAAGCGGACGCGGCGCCGACGGGGGGCAGAAAATCTCCGGGTCCACACCGAATTGCGGCAGCACCGTCAACGCCCCGCGATAGCCCTTCTGGCGCCAGACCTCCGCCGCCGTCGTGCTGCCCATCAGCGCGTGATCTACATGCTCCAGATTGTAGCGTTCGATGGCGCTAAACGGCCAGGGGTAATGGCGCAGCAGATTCTGCCACGAAAACCACAGCGTCTTCGCCCCCAACCGTCGGGCCAGGACGTTGGCGTGAAAGGTCGCCAGATTGTAGGGCTCCTCATCAATGTGGACAATATCCGGGTGCTCACGCCGCAACAGGCGTCCCAATGTGGGATAGAAATGCAGGTGAAAATTGCCATTCCACACCAGGGGCAGCGTCTCCAGCCGATATCCCACGGTGTGCGCGCGCTCCAGACGGGTCACGCCGCGCTCGTCGCGCCAGGACGACGGCACCGCGGCCACGAGTTCGATGCCGGGAACTGCGGCGAGCTCCTCCAGTTTACGTTGATAGACCCCCACCAGACAGGCCTTCGAAAGCATAACCACGCGCAATGCTGTTGATGCTCCTTCCGTAAACGACCCGGCGAGAAATGGCCGGCAGGGACACCCTCGCAGCCCTCTCTGCCCAGATGATGGTCGCGCCGGTACTCCAAGTATACTCCAGGCAAGCCGCAGGAAAAGATGCTCCTCAAACAAGTTGTCCACTTCAGCGTTCTGAGGTATCATAGCGTTGAAGGATGAAGAACACAGGCCAACGTACCAAGTCACATGTGGGAGGAGATACCCATGGAATTAGCAGTTCTTGCCCAACGTCTGGAAATGCTCCAGCCGCTGCCGCTCGGATACTTGCCCACCCCCCTGGCGCCATTGCCCCGGCTCTCCCAGGCGCTGGGAGGGCCGGAGGTGTGGATCAAGCGCGATGACCTCACCGGCCTGGGGCTGGGAGGGAACAAAATCCGCAAGCTCGCCTTCCTGCTGGCCGAGGCCCAGCGACAACACGCGGACGTCATCATGACCACGGGAGCACAACAATCCAATCACGCGCGCCAGACTGCTGCCGTCGCCGCCATGCTGGGATTGCCCTGCGTGCTCGTCCTGCGCGGCACTCCACCGGCCCAACCCCAGGGCAACTACTTTCTTGACCGGCTCCTGGGCGCCGAGGTGCGCTGGTCGGGCAACCGCCCCCTCCTGCAAGCGCTCGACGCCGAGGCCGAAGCCCTGCGGCAGGAAGGGCGCCATCCCTACGTCATCACCTACGGCGGCAGCTCGGCGCTCGGCGCGTGTGGCTTCGTCGCCGGCATAGCCGAGGTCGCCATGCAGGCCCAGGCGTTGGGGATCATCTTTGACGCCATAGTCTTTGCCAGCAGCAGCGGCGGGACGCAGGCCGGCATGGCCGCCGGCATCCGCGCCCTCGACCTGCCCACGCGCGTGATCGGCATCAGCATCGCCGAACCGGCAAGCAGCTTCCGCCACGATCTGGCACGCCTCACCAACGAGACGGCGGCCCTGTTGAAGCTGGATCTCGCCTTCAGCGATGACGACTTCGACGTGCGCGACGCCTATCTGGGGCAGGGCTATGGCATCGTCACCGACGTCGAACGCGAAGCCATCCGTTTCGCCGCCCGCACCGAAGGGCTGTTTGTGGATCCCGTGTACACCGGGCGCGCCCTCGGCGGCTTGATGGACCTGATCCGGCGAGGCGAATTTAGCCCCTCACAGCGGGTGCTCTTTTGGCACACCGGCGGCGCTCCGGCCCTCTTCGCCTACACGGAGGCTCTCGAAGGATGAAGCGCGGCAGGCTGCTTCTCGTGGGCCTGTTGGTGGGGCTGGGACTCGGCTTTCTCTTCGGCTGGGGACTCTGGCCCGTCCAGTATCACGACACCACCCCGGCCCAGCTCCGCCCCGACTATCGGGATGAATACCTGCGCCTGGTCGCGCTTTCCTACCAGGTGGAGCCAGATCTCGCCCAGGCGCGGGCGCGGTTGGCCGCCATGGGAGACACAGCCCCGTTTCCGCAGCTGGTCGCGCGCATCGAAGCGTGGATCACCGCCGGCGCGTCGCCCGCCGCCCTCGAACCGCTCATCCAGCTGGCCCGCGACCTTGGCGTAGACACCCCCGTCATGCGCGCTTACCTTCAGGAGGCGCAGCCATGAAAGCGTCGTGGGTCTGGCTCGCCGTGGGGGTGGCGTTAGGACTCGCCGCCGGGTTGATCTACACCTGGGGAATCCAGCCAGTCGAGTTCTACGACACCTATCCGCCCCTGATGCGCGAGGACTTCCGCGCCGACTGGATCCGCATGACGGCGCTGGCATACGCCTACGACGGCGACCTCGAACGGGCGCACTTGCGGTTGCAGCGCCTGGCGCCCGAGGAAATCCGCCAAGAGCTGCTCCAAACCCTCGATGCCGCCGTCGCTTCGGGCCGTCCCCTCTCGGCGCTCCAACGCCTGGCCACGCTCGCCCAAGACTATGGCGCTGACAGTCCCGCCGTGCGCGTCTACGCCGGCGAAGAGACCGTGATCCTGCTCTCCACACCCACGCGCGCGCCGACTGTTCCCCCGCCTGCAGCCGCCGCGCCTTCCCCCACCTCAACCGCCACGGCCACGCCTCTCACCGTCACGACGACCCCGACGCTGCCGCCGATCCCGCACGTCATCCTGCCGACCCCCACACCGCTGCCGCCGCCGTATCGCATCAGCCAGACAATCGAATCCTGTCTGCCAGAACCGCGCCTCGCCATCTCCCTGACCGCCAGCGTCACCGTGACCGTCCGCGGGCGTGAACAGCGTCAGACCATCGGCTTGCCCGGCAAAGAGCTCTGGCTTCTGGGAACGGACGACGCTGATCACGCCTTCACCGGCTTGCGTCCGGCCCAGGGGCTGGGCTATGCCGATTTCAGCGTCAAGCCCGAGCACTCCTACAATCTCTACATCGGGACGCCCACCGGCGCACCTGTTGCCACGCTCAAAACCGCAGCCTGCACGGGCACTGGCGAAGGCGACCGATGGCAATCGTGGCTGATTATCCTCCAGGCCACGGGCAGCCCGTAAACTCGAATTGCATCGCTGCGAACATTGGATTATAATGACAGTATTCAACCAGCAAACCTAAAAGGAGGCACAGAATGCGTAAAGCGCTTTCATTCGTGGCAGGCTTGATGATCGGCATCGTCACCGGCGGCAGTCTGGCGTTACTGCTCACTCCCACTCCAGGGCCGGAGCTCCAACGCCGGGCGCAAGAATACGTCCAGCGGCTCATCGAAGAGGGGAAGGCCGCTGCCGAAGCGCGTCGGGCGGAGATGGAGACCCAGCTGGAGGCTTTCAAGCAAGGGAAGCCCTTGGGAACGGGCGCCCCAGAGTAATCCCCGCCGGCTCTCCCACCAGCTTCTTCACTGCCAAAACGAACGCGGCAGGCTCTTTCAGCCTGCCGCGTTTCATTCAAAACTGTCCTACAGCGTCAGGAGCTCGCTGCCTCGACCAACGCCGCGAACAACGCCGCCATCGCCGGATCGCTCCGCACCAACGCCTCGGGATGCCACTGCACGCCGATGCAGAAGGGATAATCCGCCAGTTCCACAGCCTCGATCACGCCGTCGGGAGCGCGACCCACGACGCGCAGACCGGCGCCCGGTGTCTGAATGCTCTGGTGATGCGCGCTGTTCACCGCAAAAGTGACGCCGCCCAAAATCCGCACCAATGCACTGTCGGCCTCCAGCGTCACGGGGTGGACGCTTTGATCCAATGAGCGGCTCATCAGGAAGGCGTGATCCAACGCGCCGGGGACTTGCGCTGCGAGGTCTTGATACAACGTGCCTCCCAGCGCCACATTGAGCACCTGAATTCCGCGGCAGATGGCGAAAATCGGCTTCCGCATTTCCAATGCGGCGCGAATCAAGCCCAGCTCCGACGTGTCCCGCGTCTCATCCACGCCCCCCAACCATGCCTCAGGGGGCTGCCCATACTGGCGCGGATGGAGATCCTCGCCACCGGAGAGCAGCAGCCCCTCGAGGCGTCCCAGCAACGCCGTCCAATCGGCTTCCGCCAGCATGGGGGGCAGGATCACCGGAGCGCCGCCAGCCTGGTGTACCGCGTGGACGTAGGTCTCGCCCACAGAATACATCGGGCTATGAACCAAACGGGCGGAAGTGTCCTTCCGCCCTGTAATGCCGATAATGGGTCGCATGACTACCGACAGTGCTATCTGCGATCTTCCTTTAAGCGCGCAGCCTTGCCCCGCCGGTTGCGCAGGAAGTACAGCTGCGCGCGACGCACCTTGGCGTGTCGCAACACTTCTACTTTCTCCAGGCGCGGGGAATGCAGCAAGAAAGTACGCTCAACCCCAATCCCGTTGGAAGCGATACGGCGCACCGTGAAATTAGCGTTCGCGCCGCCCTTGCGCAGACGAATTATCGTCCCCTGAAAGGGCTGCACCCGTTCACGCCCACCTTCAACAATCCGCACATGTACTTTGACGGTATCGCCAGGCCGCAATTCTGGAATAGCCGGATTCGGCTGCAACTGGCGTTCGAGTGATTCAACCAGATTCATGTTACTTTCTCCCCACAAAATTGCCGCCCGAAGCCGGCAGCGAGAGCAGATTATACCACAGACCTTAAGAAAGGCAACGCACCCCGGCTATTTGACGCGCACCCGCCAGCCGGCCTGCAGATAATCCGCATCCCGTGGCAGCCCCCGGCTGTCCCACAAATGCCCGTTCCACTCCCAAAACTGCGTCCGACTCAACCCGTGACGTGAGATAATCCCCCATACCGTGTCGTTGGCGCTCACAGTGATATAAACCGGCTGCGGCAGAATCATCCCCGGCTCCTCCGGCATCGCTAGCGACACCGTCGCGGGCTGACACCGCACCGTTGCCGTCTGCAAAATCGGCCACAGGGCCTTTTCGGCCAACGCTGCGTGATAGACGCTGAAAAAATCCACGCCGTGCCGCATCACCGCCTCGATCCAGGGAATGAGATCCTCAGGCAGGAAAGGCGTCTCGGCCTGCCGGGAGAATTGCGGCGAGAGCACCGGGTAGATCTCCGGTGTGCGGCCCCACATCAGGCTCAGTTCGGGCAAGGCCTGATACACCTCGAAATCCAGCATGTCATCTGCCGTGCCACCCCAGATCGGGAAACACAGCGGCATCCACCCTCCCTGGCACAGCGGCGCGAGGACTTCCAGGGCGGCGCGATCGGGCAAATGCGCGGGCGGCGGCGTCGCAACTAGCAGGCGCGGCGCGGGCACCTCGGCCTGGCGCAACGCCTCCACCAGGGGCTGCAATTGCCGCCCGGTCAACAACGCCGCGCCCAGGTACAGGATCACCGCTTCATAGCCCAGTTCCAGGGACTGCACTATCGTCCAGACGGCCTCTTCCGGCGCGCGATCGGTGACGTGCAACCAGGCCAGGGGGCTGAATCCCAGGGAACGGATGCGCCCGATCAATCCCCGCGCAGATTCGGGGAAATAATGCGGCCCATGGCCCACCTTGGCCAGCAGATGTGAGCCCTCGATCCTGGTCGCCATTTCCACAGCGCGCTGCAGATCATACGAGTGGGCCAGCCAGATGCCCTTGCCACACAGACCTTCCATACCTGTCTTCCTCTACCTTTACCTTTCCATTGGGCCTTTTCCCGCCAGTACGTCCCGTTCCGGCGTCGCCGCCAGGAGAGGGCACCCAGCGCCACGGCCCACGGCAACCCGGTAATCATCAAAAACGGGACACGGCGCAAGGCATTCCCGTGTCCCGAAATTCAAGACCGACTGATTCAGGCGCGGCGCAACTTCCGGGCGAAGATCAACAAGGCAGCCAGCAATCCCGCGGCGACAATGAGCAACACCTCTCCCAGGCCCGTGTCCGGGGTCGCGCTGGGGCCCGAGGTTGCGGCGGAGGGCGTCGCCGTTGGACGGGTCGTTCCCGCCGTGCGCGGGGTAGCCGTGGCGCGCGGGCTGACCGTAGCCGTACCACCAGGAGCCGGCGTGCCGGCCGATTCCCCGCCGACGGCGCCCGTTTCGGAGGGCGGCGTGGGGGTGCTGGTAGCGCGAATGACGGGCGTCGGCGTTGCCGTCGGTTCCACTTTCGGCGTCGCCGTCGCCGTCGGAGTGGAGGTCGGCTGCGCCTCCACCGTCTGCGTCTGCTGCATGGCAATCAGCACCGCTTCATTGGTGGCCATGATGCGGTCGTTTTCAGCCGCTTGTTGCGCTGTCTGACGGGGATTGATGATCATCGCCCATACCACAAACGCGGCAATGGCCAGTAGCAGCAAACCGCCTAACACGGCCACGCCGATCAAGAAAGTGTGATTTTTCTTTTCTCCGCCCTCTTCTTCGGGGGTCTCTTCCTCAGCATCCATGAAGACGTCGTCGCCGAAAGTGTCCCGCAGGTCATCAGCCATGGCTCTCTCCTCGGAAAATGCGTAATCCGCAAGTGATCTTCTCTGAAAATAGAACCCGTGCCAAGGTGCGCCGGTGCCCACCGGCCACAAACCTCGATAACAACACACGCAGCATTACTATACCACAAAGACAAAAAACTCATAACAACAATTCCAGATTTGCATACGGAATCAACACCGTCTCGCCTTCAAAATCCACTTTGACGCAAGGGCGACGCGCTCCGGTCTCCAGCAAGACAAATCCAGGCGGGATATCCACCACCACTCCTGACATTCCCATATAGGGCGCACGCAACGCCCGCACCCGACTGCCCAACGTCAAAGGCGTGTTCCGGTCCACCACCGTCCCGTTTTGGGCAGGCATGGGCACCGCCACATAGGGACGTTCCACATCCCCCAGCCGCGACCACGCCGGGCGATGGAGATCGGGCATACGCCCGCTCAACGCCGCTTCGCGTCCCTCCAGCGAGCGCAGCAGCTTGAAGATCGCTTCAGACATGCTCACCTTGCCCACGCCGTCTGTCGCCACGACCGGGAAGGGCATTTCCATCAGCCGCGGCATGAGTTGGGGCGAGACTCCTCCCACGATCATACCGCCTATCTGCATTTCCGCAGCCTGTTCCAGGGCCTCCTCGTCGCAACTGCTGCCGCCCACGACGACAGCGCCCTGCAAGGAAGCATCCAATTTCTTGGCCCGCAGGGACTGATGCGCCCCGCGCACCGCGACCCGCAGCACCCCGAAGACTTCTTTCCCGTTCCCCCAAACCCCTTGAATGAGAGCGCCCCAGGCTTGAATGACCGCGCCCTCACCGGGCAGGACCCGCGCCACTATCCCCGGCACGAGCGCGTTGAGCTGCACCGGCCGGGATGGCGCTTCCAACAACAGCCGGCCACGCCCGGATCCCGTCACCGTTCCGGCGAAAGGAGCGCGACACGCGCGCCCGCCCAGACCGCCTCGTGAGGCGAGCACGGCGCCTTCTGCCACCGCATCGCCCACCGCCACTTCCAGATAGGGGGAGAGCTTTTTGGGCGGCACCGCCAGCTCGCGGCTCACGTTGATGATCGCGAACTGCGGCGGGGGCGTGTATTCGGCCACCAACTGAAAGGTTTCCACATTATCCCGCTCCCGCACCAATACTTTGCCGGGTTGCGGCAATTGCCGGACCACCTCAATGCGCGTCAACGGATTGACAATGCTGAAAGGCAAGATCATCTCAGCCCCCCACGTCCCAGAGCCAGCGCTGCAGACGGTGACGGCGCTGTTCCGGATTCTCCGGCAACACCAACGGGCGGCCGCGCCCATCCACCACCAATCCCAACAGGCCACCCATGACCTGCACCTTGCCGCCGTGTCCCGGCGCGCCCAGGCCGATGTCAAAGCGGCGGTTGGGACGCAATTCCAACGTCGCGCGCTGACCCGGCAACAAGGGCCAGAGCTCCAGCTCCCCATAATGCGCCTCGACAGCGAGGGTGCTGCCATCTTCGTAGATAATGCGCATCTGCAGGATCCCCTCGCCGGGATGCGCCTTGCCCACCGGCGAGATCACCGTCCCGAGCGGCACCAGAGTCCCCGCGTCGAGCGCCGACGCTGCCGCCAGCGGCTTGATCCCCGCTATCGCCCCCAGCGCCGGCGCCGCGCGGTTCGTGTCCAATAACACCGTCGAAATGCCCGTCGGCTCCAATCCATCCAGCAAAGCCAGAAGAATCTGGCCCGGACGAGGCATGTGAACCAGGCTACCCCCGGAGACCAGGATCGGATCGAAGCCCGGCAGCGCGTCCTCCTGGCTTCCGCCCCAGATCGTGCGTGCCTCACGCATCGCGCGGCGGAGCATCTCCCGCACCGCCGCCTGTTCCACCCAGAGTTCCGGCAGCTGCTGTGGGATGGTCCAAGGCTTGAGCGCGCGGTTATACAGGACGGCGAGAATCTGAGCCGCATTCATCTCTTCGGGCAGCCACTGCTGCAAGGCCGCAACACCCTCGTCTTCCGCCAACGCCAGCGCCCCGTAGACGCTGCCCTTCTGACTATGCACCGAAAGCGCCAGTTCCCCGTGCTGACACGCCGCGATGGTGATACTCGCCGCGCCCACATCCACGCCCAGCACACCACGCTCCTGCCGCCCCTCGCGGTGCCAGAGGTATTCCACCACCCGCCCAAACGCCGTCGCCGTTGGCAGCAGGGGTAGGCGGCTCCAGACAGAAAGCGTGTCCACGCCAGGCAATTTGTACAGCCGCTGTTCGATATAGAGCTGCTCAAGCAACGCCTGCGTTGGACCGAGATGTTCCGTATCCACCGTCGGGCGGACGTTATCTACCACATCTACCGTCACGATTTCGCCCAGTAATTTGGTCACCTGCGACCGCAATTTGGCATTGCCCGCGTAAATCAGGCGGGGGCGACGATCGCTTTCGAGCATCGAAGCGCCCAAAGCGATGGCGTCGGCCAGCTCCATGACCGGACGGCTTGCGCCACCATCCACTCCCCCTACCAGCAACACCACGTCCGGCGCCAGATCGCGCACCGTCCGCGCCCAGGTCTCCTCGGGTGAACGCAGGCCGCCCTCGCGGCAAAGCACCGCTTCCACCGAGGCGTAGATCGAAGCCACAGCGTGAGAGGCGCTTTCCAGGCTCATTTCGGGCACCAGGCCCGCCAGCACCACATGCAAGGGCTCCGGCGCACTCAAAATCACCACGAAAGCGTCCACGCCGGTCAAGCCCTCACGCGGCACGATCACCTTTCCATTGGCATGAAACTTACGCCCGGTGATGCGCTCCAGGTCCCGGATGGCGTGAACCACTCCCACGCTGACATCGTTCCAGGGGGCGCCGGCGGTCGTCAGCGTTTCTGCCTGGGCGACGAAACGATAGCTCTCGGCCACCCGCTCCAAGAGCAACAAATTGGTGTTGACCGCGCCACAATCGGCGACCAGAATAGATTCGATGGTCTGCTCTTCGGTCATGCTTTAGCTCCCCGTCAGCCTGGAAATCGCTTCCATCACTGCTCCCACCACCGCCCACCAGCGCCCAATGAATAACGTGAGCGCTGAGGTCAGCGCGCCGCCAAACGCCACGGCTAGAGCCACCGTGATGAAACCACGCCCTAGCTGCTGGACCCAGGTTCCCAGGCGTGCGGGGCGGGGCAGCTCAGCCTCCGCTTCCGCCGTGCGCGCGACGCGCACGCGAGGGGAAAAAGCAAATAACGCCAGAATGGTCCCCGCCAGCGCCAACAGGCCATCGAGAAAGGGCGACCATCCCCCTTGCAAGGTCACAGCCGCCCCTGTATCGCGCACCTGCGGGATGACAGTGCCCAACAAGGCCCCGCTCACCGCCACCGCGGCGCCCACGCCAATGATGAAGCCCATGGAAATATTCCCGAACGCCGAAAAGCGGGGAAATCCCTTGAGCAGCAACAACGCCCCCAGGATCAGGGGCACAAGATACAGGCTACGCACCGTACCCATAAGCCGCGTCACCAGCACCTCGCGCACCACAATCGCCAGCGCATAGCCCACACCGCTGCCCACCAACAGCGCCAGCGCCCACCGATAGAGCAGGTTATCACCGAGCAGATAGCTGAAAACCGCCAGGGTAATGATCGCGCCCGCGATGAGGGTTATCATATTCGTATCCATGGCCTTACCCCGTCTTCTGTTTGCCCGCCAGCAGATAGAACAACGCTCCCGCTGCCAGGAGACTCGCCGCCAGCCATTGGGTCACCAACAAAGCATCCAGGCGACGGCTGATGTCCTCCCGCGGCGGCAATCCACGAGCCTGCAAATAGGCCGCAACCCCCGAAAAGCCGCTCAACCATCCAGCCTGAGCGGAGGCGTTGAGGTAGGGGCGGAGCTGCGGCGCCGCTGCGGCGCTCACCCCGGCGACGAGAGGCAACGCCGGTTTCCCCTCAGCGAGCCGCGCGCCATTGATGACCGCGGTCTGTTCCACCCAGGCCTTGAGCTTTTCAGGCCGCGAGGTGAGCACCACGAGCAAGTGGGGCCCGGCGTCGGCAGTGGCGCTCGTGAGAATCTGCGCCACGCCCGCCGTCCCCCCCGCCACAAAGCCTCGGCTGACCAGGCTGTCGGGCGAGACATCAGGGCGTCCCAACGCCCAGGCAAAGCGGTCGGCAATGAGGCCGGGACCTTCCGGCAGCGTGCTCACCGCCACAATCCGCGCCTCGCGGCTCAACAAATGCTCCAACAACGCCTCAACGATGAAATCCATCTCATCCACGTCAGCCAGGGTGTAGTCGAAGGCGATCCACACCTCCGCACCGGGTTGCAGGGCTTCAATAGTGGCATACAGCGCGGAGACATTGGGCTGCTCCGGCGGTTGCGCGAGAGGCGTTTCGGAAAAGCGCAATAACGAGGCCAACACCAGCACGAGCGCCACCATCACCCGCACCACAACGGCAGGCCAGGTCACCCGAGCGCGCGGTTTAGGCCGACCCTGGGCGCCCGCGCCACCTTCCAGCAGCTGTTGCCACAGTTGCGCCTCTTGAACCACGGTCTGCGGCAAGGGGACGGCCATGGTCGGCGCAAAGTGGGCGGGCGCGTCTACCCCCGGCAACGCCGGCAGAAGTCCCGCCAGCCCGGACAGGGGACCTTCGCTCTCCGGGGCGCTCACCGCCATCTCAAGCGCCGACGTCCCCGTCGCCGGCGACGTGGCCGTAGGACGATACGGCTGCAACCAATCAGGAATTTCCGCGCGGGTCAGCCCTTCCACAGGCGCTTCCTCGCCGGGGGGCGCTTCGGGGGCGCGGCTGGAATCCAGAGGCGCGGTGCCGGGCGGACGCAGTTGCTCCAGCCACATCGGGAGCTCGGCCTGCTCTAATCCCTCCGGCAGCGCCTCAACCGCAACAGCGCCGGAGCGCGGTCCCAACGCCCGCAGCCAATCCGGGACTTCAGCCGCCATTTCCCCCGCTCCCATCCGGGCGCTTTCGGAAGCCGGCGCTTGCTGTTCAGGCCAGGTGTCTTCGGCACTTAAATCCTCCCGACCCCCAATGGGATGTTCTTCCTCAATGTCCTCCTCCCAGGCAGAAAGCCAATCCGGCGCCGGGGCAGCAGAAATTGCAGGCGCTCCCGGCCTCTGAGCCGGCGTCTCTTCAGGCTCCAGGACCCCGGCGAGCCAATCGGGCAGGGCCGCCGGTTCCAGGCTCGCTTCCGGCTCCTGAGGTTCCGGCTCCAGGATAGGCTCCGCAGCCGACACTTCTTCCATGATGCCAGACAGCCAATCAGGGATTCCCTCTTCGGCAGCAATGGGAGGGGCGGCGGGTGAAGGGCTGGCCGCTTCCTCAACCAGGCCAGCAAGCCAGTCCGGCAGCTCCGCAGCGGGTTCGGGTTCCGGCGCCGGGGCCGCAGCAGCCGGCGCGCTCTCTTCCGCCAGGCCCGTGAGCCAATCCGGCAGCTCCGCAGCGGGTTCGGGTTCCGGGCGGGAGGGCACAGCAGCCGGCGCGCTCTCTTCCGCCAGGCCCGTGAGCCAGTCCGGCAGCTCCGCAGCCGGTTCGAGTTCCGGGCGGGAGGGCACAGCCGCCGGCGCGCTCTCTTCCGCCAGGCTGGTGAGCCAGTCCGGCAGCTCTACCGGCGTGACCGGTTCTTCAGGCGGTGTGGCCGTCTCCTCAGCCCGCTCCGCGAGCCCATCGGGCACCGCGCCAGACGTCTCGCCCGGCTCAGGCGTCTCAGGCCCCAGGAACCCCATCAGCCAATCGGGCATGGGCTGCTGAGCGCCAGTCTCGCCACTCTCGCCGGCCGGAGCCGGACGTGTGGGCAGCGAGATTCCCTGCACGCGAGGGCCAGTCTCTTCGGTAAGCTTTGCCGCGGGCGTCGCGGGCGTTTCCTCAGCCGGCACCAGCCGCGTATGGCATTGATCGCAGAAAATATTCCCGACAGGGTTTAACGTGCCACACTGCGGGCAGCGGATGCGGGTGCGGTAAAGCGGCGCACCGCACTCGCTGCAAAAGCGGCTGCTGTCACGGTTGAGCGTATTACATTTAGGACAGCGAATCATACGCCCCCCATCAATCGTCACTGTGCGGGCGCGTCATGCCAAAGAGCACCCGTAGACCGGTCAAGAGAATGCCCAACGCCACACCGAGCGCCAATCCGCGCATTCCGGCCAGCGCCGGGACGCGCTGGAGCCAATCCGCCACGCCCACGACCGTCCCCATGGCCCCCTGATAGGGCACGATGGCGAGGGGAATCGAGCCTATCAACATGACGAGGACCACCGCCAGAAAGAGCACGCTGCCGAGGTTGCGCCGCACCTTGAAAAGGCGCATCCCGCTCAACAGCAGCGTGACTGCCGTCAGCGCCAGCAACGCCGATTGCCCCGGCGCCAGCAGCCCGCGCAGCAGCGTCTGGCCGACAGCGCCGGCCGGGCCCTGCCAGAGCACCAGGACAAAGACCACGAGAGCCGACAGTACCACCCACAGGCTCGTGGACTTGCCCTTCCCGCCGCGCCGCAACCGCGTCAAATGCACGCGCAGTAATTGCAGGTAGGCGAGGATAAAGGCAAAGGCCCCCACGAACATCGCCCAATCAATGAGCACCGCCCGGATTTGGGGCAGCGGATCCACAGGAATGAACGCGCCCAGCAACACCAACAGCCCAGCGCTGATCGCCACAGCGGTAGGGAGAATACGTTTGAACATCTCTAATGACCTCCCACACCCAGCACCGAAAAGAGCGCCGTGAGCACCATGCCGGCGACGAGCAGCCAGCGCAGAAAATCCTGGACGCCCAGGCTGGCCCAAAAGACGGAGCGCTGCGTCGCTTCAGCGCCGCCGGCGAACAGATCCTCGCCCAAGACCAGCTGTTGGGGCTCCAGCAGGGTGAAGAGCGGCGCGAGCCCCAGCGGCGATACCGCCCCGCCGATCGCGCGCCCGCCGTGACGGATCACCGCATCCGTCAACAGGCTGACTTCCTGGTCGAAGGCGCCCAGCATCATCGTCGTCCCGCTGCCCTTCTCGGAGAGATAGGTCGCTGCCATCGCCGCATACGTCGCGGGCGTCGCCGCCATGAATTGCACCAGCGCCGGGCGATAACGTTCCGGATTGCCCAGGCGGGTATAAGCCCGGCGCATCCAATCGTCCGCCAGAACGTACAACGTCGGGTCGCCGGTCGTGATGAGGGGAGGCGTGTCATAAGCCGCCGCCAGATCAAAGAGCGCGTGGAGGCTTTCCAGCGCGGCCAGGGACGTCATCGCGTCCTCGCCGGTGAGCGCCCCGCTGCCAAGAGTGACGTGAATGAGGGCGCCTTCTTCTGCGGCGCGCCCCACCTCGCCTGGGAGGGAGCGGAAAATGGGGAAATCACGCAAATATCTCGGCGGCGCCTGGCGATGACGGATTCCAATCACCGTCAGAGCTACCGCGGCGACAAGGGTGATGCCCAGGGCAATCAAAGGCCTGAGCCACAAGTCCGTGGTCATCTCGGCGCGCCTCCTTCCACAAGGCGATGTTGGAGAGCTTCCCACAGGTCTGGCTGTTCCAGCGCCGCGGCGAGGATCGGCAGCCTGTCGGAGGGAGAGAAAGGAGAAAGCATCCATAGGACTTGCGCGCCCACAAAGCCCCAGACCCGCAGCACAGCGAGCCAGGGGACAGCAAAGCGCGCCCATCCACGATGTTCAAGCCATGCGGCCCATTGCGTCACCCGGGCCTCGAGAGGATTTTCCCCATCCACCAGCCAACCTCCGACCGTACCCTCACGCGGATTTTAAACTTTCAACGCAATTTCAGTATAGCACGCTTTACCAGGAAGGGCAAACACCCGTATTCTCTCAGGTAAAATGTTACCGAAGGGGGACTGATTCTCCCAAAAGAAAACGTTACCGGAGGTAGACATGAAAACAGGAGTAGAACAGCTGACTTTGGACGAATGCTTGAAGTATTTGCGCATCATGCGTGCCCGGTACCAACAAGCCGATCGCCAGACTAAGACCGCCTTGTTGGATCAAATGGTGGCCGTCACCGGGCTCCATCGCAAGAACGTACTGCGGCAACCTGGCGGAGATTTGCAACGCCATCCGCGCTCCACGGAACGCGGCGCTACGTATGGCCCGGAGGTACAAGCGGCCCTGGCGGTGATTGCCGAGAGTCTCGATTACGTCTGTGCCGAACGCCGGCACCCGCAAGTGGTGCCCCCAGCGGAGTATCTGGCAGCCCATGGAGAGTTGCTACCGGCTGCGGGCGGAGGACTTGGAGATTTCGTCGGGAGCGGTGGAAGGGGCCGTGCGCTACGTCATCGCCCAACGCTTCGACTGCGGCGGGATGCGCTGGATCAAAGAACGCGCCGAAGCCCTGCTGCAGCTCCGCTGCATTGAGGTGAACAACGACTGGGAGGCGTTCATCACCTTCGTGCACGATACCGTGAGGGACCAGGCGCAACGAGAACATACCAATCTCTCCCTGAAGTGCACCACTGCCGCACCGCTGCCGACTTACGGCCTTACTTGAGTGGGCCAAAGGACTGCCGCCAGATGAGAGTAACTGCACCCAATTGAAATAAGCATGGCACACCCCCACGTAGATTTGAGAGCCATTTCTACCACATTTGAGCGAAGGTGGCAAGTTCATTTCACATCAAACGTATTATACTGAAGAAGAAGTGAATCACGACCATGGAGCGTGCAAAGGTGCAGGCAGGAGCGTTCTCCCGTCCGCCGTTTGGCGGGCATGAGAAATTCGTTTTTCGACAAGGGTGGCTGAAAAAAGGATTAGACGCTGCGCTGGAAGACCCGGCCCTTTTTACACAGCAGGATGCTTTTGCGCGGCTGTTAAGCCACGCTCACTGATCGCTTGACGCGGAAAAATGCACCATGAACCTCCCGCTATCCTCCAACCTGCCCATCGAATGCCTCGCCGCCAGCTTTAGCAATGTGACCAATTCGTACAAGTTCTACTGGTTCCTGGCAATTCTGGAACACCTCCGTGAGCATCAGTCACGGATCATGTCCGTGGATGACTTGCTAACACGAATGGTAGCAGGAGTGTGGTATCCAGCGCATTATTTCCGGCTTTCGTTTGGCAAGCAAGACCAACTGGGAACGATCGCCCTCGAGTTGGCAACGCAGGGGCGGTTAACCACCGAAAGTAGACGCGCTGAAATTCTCCAGGTTGTGCGGGATGATCTGGCTCAAAAGACTGCCGTCGGGCGCAAAATTCGCCATCTGGGTGATTACGTTCCCTATCGCTTCCTGCGCCCCTTTTTTGCGTTGCAACTGCGCGGCGTGAAGGATTGGAAGATCAACCCTGCTGTGGAAACATTGGCGGAGCAGTCATTTTCGACCTCCAACGCGCCTTGCCTGTATCGCTTTATCCAGCAACCGCCGCCCGCCATTGAGATCCACCCCGCCTGGTTCGAATATCTGCATGAACACCTGGCCATCCTCTCCGGTTTCTGCCTCTGGCATCTGCTCAACTATCTGCAGCGCAACAACCCCAACGTCCCCAACATTGCCGGGAAATTGTTCGAGCCGCAGGAGCGCGATCTACGGTTGGCGCGGACGTTCTGGAACACCGTGCTGGTGCAAGGCGGGCCGTTGAATTGCATTTACTCTGGTCAGCCCATCCAGGAAGATTTTTCGCTTGATCACTTCCTGCCGTGGCGCTTCGTGACGCACGATCAGCTTTGGAATCTCATCCCGACGCCGAGAACGGTCAACTTATCCAAAAGCGACGCTCTTCCCGACCTGGCTTACTTCGACCCGTTTGCTCAACTGCACTATCAAGCCGTGCAGATCATCTCCCGCACGCCGCAGGCCGGCAGATTGCTGGAAGATTACGTCCTGTTATTCAAGGCAAGTGACGTCGCCGATTTTCAAACGATGGAGCTTTCTCCCTTTCGGGAGACGCTTCGGCAGACGATTGCGCCGCAATTGCAAATTGCCGCTAACATGGGATTTATGACCGGCTGGAAGTACACGCCATGAACCTCATTTACCGCTCACCGCAAAATCCCAACAGCCATTTGACGGTCAAGGAGCGCACACAAGCTTCGTTCCCGGTCAAATATTTGCTGAATCAGGGACTGCTTCGCGGGCGCATCCTGGATTTCGGCTGCGGCCTGGGGGTGGACGTAGCGTTTCTACAAGCCAGGGGTTTTGAGGCTATCGGCTACGATCCACATTATGCACCCGACCCACCTCAGGGAAAATTTGACACCATTTTGTGTCTGTATGTGCTCAACGTATTGCTTCCTGAGGAACAAGCGCATGTGCTGATGGCCATTGCGGAATTGCTCAAGCCCGAAGGTCAGGCTTACTTTGCCGTGAGGCGCGATATCCAGCGCGATGGGTTTCGCACTCATGTCAAGCACAATGTGAGTGTTTATCAATGTAACGTCAGACTGCCTTACCGCAGCCTTCTTTGTACAGAAAGCGCCGAGATCTACGAATATCGGCACTACAACCAACTGCCACACTCCAATCCAGGAGCGTGCCCCTTCTGCGCCCCCGACGCTGAGCGGGAACTCCTTACCGAATCTGCTACTACCTACGCCATTTTTGACAAATTTCCCGTCTCGCCCGGCCACACGCTGATCATTCCCAAAAAGCACGTTGCTGACTACTTTGACCTTTCCACCCACACCAAAACCGCCTGCTGGCTGATAGCCGACCGCGTAAAAATGCTCCTGACTGAGCGCCTTCATCCAGATGGCTTCAATGTGGGGTTCAACATCGGCCTGGCCGCCGGGCAGACGATCCCCCATGTTCACATTCACGTCATTCCACGCTACGCCGGAGATGTCGAAAACCCCACCGGCGGTGTGCGACATGTGATCGCCGGCAAGGGGGACTACTTGTATGACGGGGGACATTGAGCAGACGGCATTTACGGATGCGGCAAGGTGCTTCTAACACCCATCGCGGCCTGGCGTTGAACCAGGCCGCGATGGCTTTCAGGCTCCCCGGGCAGGACTCGAACCTGCAACCAACCGGTTAACAGCCGGCCGCTCTGCCTATTGAGCTACCGAGGAAAGCTTTACTCCCACATTATACGCCGAACTGCCAACCCGTCAAGTTGTCCCAAGACCCAACGTCCGCGACGCACCTCCCGACAAGAAATACTCCTCCGCATCCGGCCACAGCTCCTGCTGCCGCCAGCACAGCCCGGCCTCATCCAACCACGTCCAGATAGTGGAGTCCGAAAGGTGCACGCCATGGAGATCCGCAAAGGCCTTTTGTAGCCCCTTCAAGGGCCAGGAATCGTAGGGATAGCCCACCTCACGCGGCTTCTGCAGCGCCAGCTCGATCAGCGCCCGCCGAACCTCCGGCCCATGGCGCGGCAAACGTCCAGGACGTTCCCGGTCTACCAACCCGGAAATGCCCTCCGTGTTAAAGCGACGCACCCACATAGGCCCCATTTGTGGACTGCGGAATCCCGCACGTAAGCCGGCTTCGGAAGCCTTCAAGGCCGGATCAGCAAACATCTCGGCGATGATTCGGGCACGACGCGCGACGTCCTCGTCTTCGACTTCCGCATTCGCCAGGCGCCTGACGGCAGCGATCTCCTCGTCGCTCAAGGCTCTCAATCTCAAATGCCGAGGCATGAAATGCCCACACCATGATAATATCTCAATTATTTAGCGAGAAAATAATTATTGACATAGCCACTATATTGCATTAGTATTGTATTACCAAAACGTTAAAATTACGTTACTAAACCGTTAATTTCCTTATTATAAGCACTTCAGAATCTTCTTTACTAAAGAAAATACATTATATTTGCTATTATCATATATCAAGGCAACTACAAAATAGTTAGTTATAAAATATAAAATTACAACTATGCATTACGTATCACATCCAGAAAGGACGGCGTCACAATGTTAATTACAGATTTGCAAATGGGCATCGCGATATGTCTGTTCGTGCTGGGAATGGGCTCGTGCATCGCCGGGTTGTGGACCATTCTCTCGCGCCGCTACCGGCAAATGCTCCAGGAAGTCTCGGCGCAATCCACCGTAGCGACGAGCAAGGCGCTCACCAACGTGGCGCTGTCTCCTCTCGTCGAATCCCTCACCGGCCTGGTCAATGCGATCAACGAACTCATTCGCACCTCAGTCGGGGTCGGCATCTTCCTCTGGCTGTTCGGCATTGCCCTGTGCGTCGCGTCTTTCTGGATGCTTTCGACGATGTGAGGCATACCATGCCATTCCAAACTCTATCAGCAGCACCCCGGCGTGCGGCTCAGGGGACTCCGGCCCCTGAGCCCCCCGCGCTGCGAGACTATCTCCAGGCCCTCGCCGACGACCCCCTCCTCGCTACGGCAGGCCAGCGTTACGTGCCGCTTGAGGCGCGGGATGAGGCCACCGCGGAAATCAGCCCTCTGCCAGAAGCGCTCGACGCCTCAACGCTGGCAATCCTGTCAGGCCCTTTGGGGAGCGGTAAGACCTTCACCCTGCGACATCTCGCCTGGCAGCGCGCACGACAAGCGCTCACTCCTGCCGGCGTCGGGGAAACGCCCATCCCGCTCTCCCTCGATCTGGGCGAACTGACCGCCGATAGGACCCTCGAAGAGCTGCTCCTGGCCGAAATACAACGACGGCTCCCTCACGTCAACGCCGCGAGCCTCGCCGCGCTGTTGCAATGCGCGCGCCCCCTCTACCTGTGTGACAACCTCAACGTGCTGACAACGCCCGGCAGTCGGCAGCGCTTCTGGAAATGGCTGGCGGAACAGCGCCGCACGCAGCCGCACGCCCGCTTCATCATCGCTACGCGCCCCGAGGCCTGGCGAGAGGAAGAGGCCCCGATCACCTCGCCGGAGACATGGCAGCTCCTGCCGTTGCACGACCGCAACGTGGACCTGTACATCGAACACTACGCCGCCGGGGGAACCGCCGCCGCCATCCGGCGACGCCTCCGCCAGGACCCACCCCTGTGGGACCTGGTCCATCTTCCCCTTTTTCTCCACAGCGCGTTACAGCTGGCCGGGCGCCCCGAATCGCCGCTCCCCTGGTGGAGCCGCTGCGCCATCATCGCTGAGGCGCTCCAGCAAGCCCAACGTCTGCCCGACAAAAGCGCCTGGCAGGCATGGCTGGAAACCGCCGGCGCCGGCATCGCCGAGCTGGCCTTCATCCTCCAGCAAGCCCAGGCGACAGGAACAGCGCAATCCCCTTGCGCCGGGATCGCCAAAGCCGCCGGCTCGCTGCTACCCCAGGCCTCCGCCTGCGGCGTGCTCCTGCCGCAGAGGGACGCGGGCAATTTCACCTTCATCCACCCCCTCGTGCAGGATTTCTTCGCCGCCGCGGCGCTGAAATCCAGATTTGGCGCGCGCCTCTCGCCGGCGATCTTCATCCAGGATGCTCAAGCGCAAGCCGCCTGGCAGGGAGCGCTGATCCAGCTGTACGGCCTGAGCGAGGATCGCCGGGAATTGCTGCACGCCTGGCTCTCCGCCGGCGAGGCGAAGCAGCTGGCCCCGCTGATAGCAGAATGTATGCTCAACAACGAGCCGACAGCGCATCTGCCCCTCAAAACCGTGGAATTTGTGCAGCTCACCCATTCCCAATCCAGCGCCTTTGGATTCGGCCTGGCCCTCAAGCAATTGGGACAGCTCGAAGCCGCCCGGGCCGCCTTCCGCGAAGCTCTGACGCTGGAACCTTCGTCACAACCCAAGACCGGCCCGCAAAAGGCAGATAAGGCCGCGCCGGATTCCCTGGATCAGACCCTGCAGCGGCTGCACGCCGGTCGCATCCAGCGCGAACTGGAACAGCCCGCGCAGGCGCTCACGGAGCTGCAAAGCGCGTTGACAGACGTCGAGCGGCTCTACGCCAGCATCCACTACGAGATCGGCGTCACGCTGCTCCAGGAGCGACGCGAGACCGAAGCCCTCGCCGCGTTCACCGAGGCGCAGGCGCGAGACCCGGAATCCCCCCTCTATGCCTATCAGGTCGGGGTCGTGCTCAACCGCCTGGGGCGCTTTCACGAAGCATTACAGCCCCTCAACGCCGCCCTCGAACGTGCGCCTGACATGGCGCCGGCGTATCAAGAGCTCGCACATGCCTATCAACAGCAACGCTGGACCGGCGAGGCCCGGCGCATCCTGAGCAAAGCCCTGGAACTGGCCCCCAATGACGGTAATCTCTGCTACGAACTGGGGACGCTGCTCTCCCAAAGCGGCGAAACCGAACAGGCGCGGACTTACCTCCAACGCGCGCTGCGGCTGCGCCCCGATTGCGCCGCCTGGCACGACACGCTGGGCCGGCTCTATCAGCAGCATGGCGCGAGCTCCGACGAAGCGCTGCAGGAATTCGAACAGGCGGTCGCGCTCGATCCCGATGCCGCCGCCTACTGGAATCATCTCGGACTGGCCTATCAGCGCGCGGGAGAGCCGGCGCGCGCGCTCCCCTGTCTGCAGCGCGCCGTGGCCCTGGACCCGGAATGCGACAACTGGCAGAGCGCACTCGCCGAGGCGCTGCGGGAAGGCGGCCATTACGCCGAGGCGATCCCAGCCTACCAACGCGCCCTGGAACTGGGCGCGAAGACCGCCGGGCTCTGCTACGGGCTGGCGGCATGCCTCGCCCGACAAGGGCAGACTGCCGCCGCCCTCCAGAAGCTCCAGGAGGCCGTGCAACTCACGCCGGAATTCCCGCCGGCCCACGTGCTGATCGGACAAATTCACCTGGAGCAGGGACGCCCTAAAGAGGCGCTGACGGCGTACCTGACGGCTTGCGCCCTCGATCCGACGCAAGCGCACTCCTACTACGCGCTGGGCGTGACGTACGCGCAGCTGCAGGAGCCCGTGCAAGCGCTGGCGGCGCTCCAGAAGGCGCTGGAGCTGCAACCCCATCTCCACGGCGCCTGCGACGCCCTGGGACAGGTCCACGAAGCGCTGGGAGACGACACGGCGGCGCTCGCCGCGTACACGCAGGCGGTCGAACTGCAACCGCAGAACGGCAGCTACGCCCTCCACGCGGGCATCGTCGCGCAGCGCCTGGGACAGCACGAGACGGCGCAAACGCTCCTGGAGCAGGCGCTGCCGCTGCTGCCTGAACATCCCGCCCTGCATTATCACCTGGGACTGGCCTATCAGCAGCAACAGGCCTGGGGAAAAGCGCTGACGGCTTTCCGCAAGAGTGTGACGCTACAGCCAGAAGCGCCGGACTATCCTGTGCAGCTCGCCGCGACCGCCTTCCGGCTGGGGCAGCTGGAGGAGGCGGAGCACGCCGCCCGGCAGGCCCTGGCGCAGCGGCCTGGCGACCCCGAGATCTGCCTGCTGCTGGGTCAAATCGCCGAGGCGGGCAAGCGCTACGAAGAGGCGCGGGCCTACTACCAGGAGACGCTCACCGCGCAACCGGCGAACCTCGTCGCCCGTAGCCGGCTCGCGACAATGCTCCTGGAGCTCCGCCGTTACCACGAAGCCGAAGCCGCGCTGGAAGAGGGGCTGCGTCTCGCGCCGGAGATGGCGGCGCTGCATCACGGCATGGCGCGCCTGTACGCCGCCCGCGGCGCCGTCGAGCAGGCCCTCGCTGCCTTCGATCGAGCCCTCACGCTCGACCCGCAACAACCGCGTTACCTGCTCGATAAAGCCCGCCTCCTCTACGAGCTGCAGCAGCCGCAGGCGGCCATCGTCACCCTGGAGCGCGCCCTGACGCTCGACGCCCGCTGTGGAGAAGCGCACCGACAGTTGGGGCAGATCTACGAGGCGCTGCAACAGGACGACCTGGCGCTCGCCGCTTATCGGCAGGCTGCGACCTGCACGCCCGACGACACCGCGGTGACATTCGAGCACGCCCGCCTCTGTCTGAAGCTGGGAGACGTGGAAACGGCGATCGCCGAATTGCAAAAGGCGGCGGAACTGCGCCCCGACTGGGCTGAGGCCCGCTATCGGCTCGGCGAGGCCTACGCGCGGCGGCGCGACTGGGATGCGGCGCGCGAGGCCTTCGAGAACGCGATCGAGCTCGAACCCGCCAACGCGACCTATCACGCCGCCGCCGGCGCCAGCTATCGGCAGCTGGGGCGGCTCAAGGCGGCCCTGAGCGCGTTCCAGACCGCTTCCCGCATAGATCCCGAGAACGTGGACTATCAGCGGCAGCTCGGCGCGCTGTACCGCGAGCTGGGACGCCTCGACGAGGCGTTGACGACGCTGCAGGCGGCGCAAGAGAGATCGCCCAAGACCGCCAGCCTGTACGTCGAACTGGGGCGCGCCTTCACCGCCAAGGGGCTGCTCCCCGAAGCGCTGCGGCAATTCACGCAGGCGGCGGAACTGGAGCCCAACGAGCCGATGCACTACCAGGATCTGGGGCTCCTCTTCCAGCGTCTGGGGCAGGCAGAACGGGCGCTGGACATGCTGAAGACCGCCATCACCCTGGCGCCGGAGAATGCCGCAGCGCACGCCGCGCTGGGCCAGCTCTACCACGAACGCGGGGAACACGCCCTCGCCGCCGCAGAATTCGAACAGGCAGTCACCCATGCGCCCGAAGTCGCGCCCTACTGGCAACACCTGGCGCGAGCTCTCTGCCGTTTGCAGCGGTATGACGCCGCGCTCGCGGCGGCGCAAAAGGCCATCGCGCTCGCGCCGCAGACGGCGGAGGCCCAGGCGCAGCTGGGGGACATCTACCTGGAGCTGCAACGTCCGCAAGACGCCCTCGACGCCTTCCGTCAGGCAGCGGCCCTGGAACCCGGCAATTCCGCCTACCCCTGCAGGGCAGCGCGGAGCCTCTACGCGCTGGAGCAGTATCCCGCCGCGCTCGAAGCGTTACACGAAGCCATCCGCCGCAATCCGGGGGACGCCGAAGCCTATCACTGGCTGGGCGTCGTCTCCGCGCAGCAGGGGGATATCGAAAAGGCGCTGACGGCTTATGAGACGGCCATCCGCCTGGAGCCGGAAGCCGCTGCGTCCTATCGGCAGCTGGGCCTGTTACACCGGCGACGCGGCGAGGGCGCTCAGGCCCGCGAGGCCCTGGAGCGCGCGCTCACGCTCGCTCCCTACGACGCGGAGGCGCAGTACATCCTAGGGCAACTGCACGAGGAATGCGGCGAAATCGAGGCAGCGCGCGAGCGCTACTATCAGGCGAGCGCCTTGCAGCCCGCCGTTCTCCCCTACCGGCGCGCCTACGGCATCGCCCTGCGCCAGACTCAACGCGACGAGGAAGCCGCGCAAGTCTTCGCGGCCATCCTGGCTCAGGATGACGCCGATGCGGAGTCGCACTGGCAGATGGGGGCGCTGCTCGAGCATCAGGGCGCTATGGAAAAGGCCTGGCGCGCTTTTGCCAGGGCAGCAGCGCTCAAGCCGGAGGAGTCCCGCTATCAACTGAGCGCCGCCGGCTCCCTCGCCAGATTCGGGCGCTATGCGCTGGCGCTGCGGGACGCCGGCATCCCCACCGTCCACCCAAGCGCCACCGAAGTGAGCGCCGCCATCCAAGACCTGCAGCAGCTGCTGGAGCATGATCCAGGCAACGCGGCGCTTCACGCCATGCTGGGTGAGATTCTGTCCCTCAACGGCAGACAGGCCGCAGCCATCGAGCACCTGCAGCGAGCGGTCGAGGCCGCACCGCACAACGCGGCCTACCATCGCCAGCTGGGACGGGCATTCCGTCTTAAGGAAGAAGGGTCATCCAGTCTCCGGGAGCTGCGCCTCGCCGAGACGTTGGCGCCGGCTGACGCCGAGACGCACTACGAGCTGGCGTTGACCCATCAGGCGCTGCAGCAGCCGGAACAGGCGGTCGTGGCGCTCTCCCGCGCCGTGGAGCTGGCCCCCACGGAAGCGCTCTATCCCTACGCGCTCGGTCAGATCCTGCAGAAGGCGGGGCAGCTGCAAGAGGCGGGGGCGGCGATAGCCAAAGCCATCAATCTCCAGGCCGGCGTCGCCGCGTGGCACAACGCGTTGGGCAAAATCCTCGAGGCGCAACGCCGCCATCACATCGCCATCGAACAGCATTTGCGCGCCGCGGACCTGGAGCCCAACAACCCGGAGTATCTGTACAACGCCGCCCACACGTACCTCGCCATGAACAACGATAAACAGGCGGCGTCCCTCCTGGAACAGGCGCTCCAACTCCGTCCCGATAAGGTGGAGTGGTGGCTGGAGCTGGGAGATTGCTATCAGCGACAGGCACAGCCGCTGCAGGCGCGCGACGCCTATCGTCATGCCGCCGCGCTGACGCCGATGGAACCGGCCTGTCTGCTCGGCCTGGGCGACGCGGCGCTGGCGCTGGGCGAATGGGAAGACGCCGAGGCGCACTATCGGCGCGCGCTGACCTTGAAGCAGGATGACGCCCCGGCCTACCGACGTCTGGCGCAGCTCCATGAGCAGCGGGCGGAATGGGAAAAGGCCATCGCGGCGTATCAGCAGGCGTTGCGGCTCGAGCCGGAAGACGCCGAGACCCATTATCGGCTCGGTCTCGCCTGTCAGAGCAACACGCAGTATCCGCAAGCCCTGGAATACCTGGAGCAGGCCATCGCTCTCGCCCCGCAGCTCCTCGAGGCCTACACCGCTCTCGGCGCGACCTACGAGGCGCTGGAACGCGATGATGAAGCGCTCCAGGTCTATGAGCAAGCGTTGGTGATCGCGCCTAACCGCGTCGAAAATCACCTGCAGGTCGGGAGGGTGTGCCGCCGTCTCGGTCGCCTCGACAAGGCCATCGCCCATTTCCGGCGCGGGCTGGAGCTCGACCCCCGGCGCGCGCAGGCCTATCACGAGCTGGGACAGACCTGTGAGCTGCAGGGCAAGTATCATGAAGCGCTCGATGCCTATCTCGAAGCCGCGCGCCTGGAACCGGCAGCGGCGGAGTATTACTACAGCGCCGGTCTGATTTACAAGCTGCTGAAGCAGTACGGGCAATCCGCGGCAATGCTGCGGGAAGCGATCAAACTGCGGCCGGATGACGCCGCCATCTACAAACAATGGGCAGCCGTGAGCGCCGTTTCCATCTTCTGCCAACGCCAACCCCACACCTAAACCAAGAGAGCCGCCGCATGTCCAACCTGAAGCCATTTCCTGCCACCGTATTTGCTCCCACCAGCGCCGAGGTCACCGCCAAAGCGCTGGTGGAGGCGCAGGTCGAGATGGAACAGCTCATCACCACGCTGCTGCTCGAGCCCCAAATGCCGTCACAGGCAGGCTGGAGCCGCTCAGGAGCCGTGTATCTCATCCTCTCCAGCCGGCAGGCCTTGCGCGAACGCTATGGCGAGGAAGGATTCCGGCTGGTGGATGATGCCCTCAAGCAGCTGCAGCTGGCAGTCTCCGCGCATGTGGACCTCAACGCGCTGTTGGTCTACGTAGACGAGGCGGCCTCGTTGGTGTCCTATGGCCTGCAGCCGGTAGACGCCACGCATCCCTGGAAGATCAAGGGGCTGATCGAATCCCTCGACGCCTTCCTCAAGACGCGCAAGCAGGCGCTCCGCTATATCCTGATCGTGGGGGGAGACGCCATCATCCCCTTCCATCGGCTGCCCAACCCCATCAACGATCAGGACGCCGACGTCCCCTCCGACAATCCCTACGCCTCGCAAGACGCGAACTACTTCATCCCCGAACGGGCCATCGGACGGCTCCCCGACGGGCAAGGCGAACCGGTCACCGTGCTGCTGCAGCTGCTGGAAGAGGCCATCAGCGCGCACCGGCGTAAAGCGGCGACAGACAAGGGCGCGTGGACGGCGCTGCTGCGCCATCTGCGGGGCGACGGCGAGAGGGAAGATCCGCGCGCGGGCCTGGGCTACTCGGCCAGCATCTGGCGCAAGGCCTCGCGCCAGGTGTTGCAGACCCTCGGCGACCGTCAGCCCCTGCGGATCTCACCGCCGCTGACCTATCAGGAATTCAAACCGGTGCGCTATGCGCCGTTCAGCTACTTCAATCTGCACGGCATCGAGGACGGGCCGAACTGGTACGGGCAGCGCGACGCCCTCTTTCCGGCGACCTACGAGCTGTTCCCCGTCGCGCTGCGCCCCGAAGACCTGCGCCCGGCGGACTACGCCGGCGCGATCGTCTTCAGCGAGGCCTGCTACGGCGCCAACATCCTGGGCAAAAACAGCGACGCCTCGCTGGCGCTGAAGTTTCTCGCCGCGCGGGCCAGAGCGGTGATCGGCTCGACCAAAGTGTCTTATGGGACGGTCGCGCCGCCACTGATCGGCGCGGACCTCCTGGCCCGCTATTTCTGGAAAGGGCTGTTGGCCCAGCTGCCGATCGGCGAAGCGCTCAAATACGCCAAGGTCAGCCTGGCGCGCGAGATGCAAGAGCGGCAGGGCTATCTGGACAGCGAGGATCAGAAGACGCTGCTCAGCTTCGTGCTCTACGGCGACCCGGCGCTGCCGGGGCTCCCCGATGGCAACATCGAGCTGGTGAGCAAAGCGCTTTGCCCGCCGCTCGTCTATCAACGGCAAGCGCGCGATCAGAAGAGCCTGCTCTCCGAAAGCCTGGTCGCCGCGGTCAAAGGCCGCATCGAGGCCAGCCTTCCCTATCTGGCGGAAGCGCGCGTCCAGGCCGTGCCGGTCATCCTGAGCGAGAGCGAGCCGGAGATGTCGCGCGCCAAGTCGCGCGGATCGCGCCGGCCCGTCGCCAGATGGGCCTTCACCCTGGAGAAGGATTTCCCCATCGAGGGCGACGGCGCCCATCGGCAGGTAGTCACGGTCACCGTGGACGAACACGGCGCCATTCTCAAAGCCGTCATGTCAAAATGAAGCACGAAAATGAAGCACGAGAATGAAGCGCGAGAATAAAGCGTTAGGATGAACCATGTTTCTCGGTGAACTCCATTGCACAGCGGACAACCGGGGCGACCTCGTCCTGCCGGAAGAACTGCGGACGGCGCTCAGCGACGGGCTCACGCTCACGCGGGGCCTGGAGCGCTGCCTGGTGATCTACCCTGCCGGGGCCTGGCAGCAGCTGGCAGAGAAAATCCACACGCGACTTCAACTCACGCGGGCAGGAGATCGCGCCCTGGCCCGCCTGCTGTTTTCGGGAGCGGTGAACTGCGCACCCGACGCGGAGGGTCGCATTCCCTTGCCGGACGCCCTGCGGCGCTACGCCGGCATCGCCGGCGACACCGTCATCGTGGGGATGTACAGTCATCTGGAGCTGTGGGACGCGCGGCGGTGGGCCGAAGTGACGGCGCGCATGGAGGCGCAGGCAGCCGCTGCGGCAATTGACACGCCCTATCCGCTCGTGTGAACAACATGGGCACGTGGATACGTAAGCGTTTCAGGGGGTGATCCAGGATGGGAACAGAACGGTTAGATAAAGCCCGCATCAAAGTGATCGGCGTAGGGGGCGCTGGCTGCAACGCGGTGGATCGCATGATCCAGATCGGCATCCCCGGCGTCTCCTTCATCGCCGCCAATACCGACGCGCAGGCGCTGCTGCAATCCGAGGCGCCCTGCAAGATTCGCCTGGGTCCAGGATTGACCCATGGCCTGGGCGCCGGCGGCGATCCCGAAATCGGACGGCGCGCGGCGCAGGAAAGCCAGCGGCTGCTCAGCGAGGTCGTCCAGGATGCCGAGATGATCTTCATCACCGGAGGGATGGGCGGCGGGACCGGCACCGGCGCGGCGCCCGTGATCGCCCACCTGGCGCGGGAAGCCCATGCGCTGGTCATCGGTATCGTCACCAAGCCCTTCCTGTTCGAAGGGCCGCGCCGCCTCGCCGCCGCGCAGGAAGGGATCGCCCAGCTCCAGGAAGAGGTGGACGCGCTGATCGTCGTCTCCAACGAGCGGCTCCTGGAAGTGGTGAACCATCGCCTGCCGCTGGGGATTGCTTTTCGCGTGGCGGATGAAGTCTTGCGGCAGGGGGTGCAGGGCGTCACCGAGCTGATCACCCATCCCGGCCTGATCAACCTCGACTTCGCCGATGTCAAATCTGTGATCAGCAATGCCGGGCGGACGTTGATGTCCATCGGGCACGCCGAGGGCAAAGACAAGGCGCTCGAGGCGGCCCGCGTCGCCCTCGAAAACCCGCTCATGGACATCGAGACGGTGCAGGAGGCCGAGGGGTTGCTGGTGAACTTCAGCGGCGGCGAGGACCTCACGCTGGCTGAGGTGAGCGAGGCGATGGACACCCTCGCGCAGACGGCAAAACCCGACGCCCCCATCTTTTTCGGGGTGACCATTGACCCCGAACTGCGGGGGCGTGTGCAGATCACGCTCATCGCCACGGGGTTGAAGGAGCAGAGCGCTTCCCCGACCGCCCGTCACGCCGCAGTGACGTCCGCCCGGCGACACACGCTGGCGGAGCTACTGGGCGACTTCCATTTCGCGGAGCCCGCCGCAGCGTCGGCGTCGCTCCGACCGGAGGCGGTGCGCGTTGGCTGAGCTCGATCCCCGTCACCTCGCGGCAGTGAAACGGCAGGTCTGGGCGCAGTTCCCCGAGCTGCAGGGCGTAGAGCCGGAAATCGCCTCACGACCGGCGCCGGGAGCTGCGGGAGAGCTCCTCATCCTGACGTTTCAGCGGCAGCTGCCGTTGCCCGGAGGGGGAACGCTCAGGCGCCTGGTACGCGCGACCGTCACCCCGGAGGGGGAGATCGTCAAAATCACCTCATCCAGGTGAAAAAGCACCGCAGAAAATAGAACCCGTCCCCACGTGCGACGGTGCGAACGTGTGAACGTCAATGATTCGCTGATTTGCTGAGGAGCAAAACCATGACGCAGATTGCCGCGCCTCACTTGCAACGGACTTACCGCGCAACTGGTCCGGTCGCACGACCGGCCGGCGCAGCGGCCAAAACCCCGGCTATTCCTCCAAAACTGGGCCTGGAGGTGCTGGAGGCCACTCCCGACCTGCCGAAGCTCCTCGCCGCCCGCCCCACGCTCCTCAAATTCTCCGCCGCCTGGGAGGCCGCCAGAAACGTCCCCGCCGGGACGCTGGTGATCGGCCTGGTCCCCCACATGGGGCCCGATCCGCAATCGCAGCGCCGCCAGGGACTCAGTCCCGAGCAGGCCGCCGTGCAATTCGTCGCGGCGCAGCGCCCACTCTATCAGGCGCATCCCTACATCCCCTATTGGGAAGGCCCCGCCGAGACAGTCTGGAGCGCCGCCGACGCCATGCGCTGGTATGCGGAATTCGAGATCGCCCGCATGGCCCTGATGCAGACGTTGGGATTCAAATGCGTCATCGGCAACTTCGCGGCGGGGACGCCGGCGCTGCCAGTGTGGGGCGCCTTCCTGCCCGCCATCGCAGCCGGCATGCGCCAGGCGGCGCTGCTCGGCGTGCGCGAGTATTGCTGGCCCCAAAGCTGGCAACTGACCGGCAAATATCAGATGGCACCGGACGCGGAGGGGACCGAGGGCTGGAGCACGCTGCGCTATCGGCAGGCCTATCAGCAATACCTGCTCCCCAACGGGCTGCAGCTGCCCCTCGTCATCACCGCCTCTAGCCTCGAGCCAGGGAACGACACCGTCCTGCCCCTGCTGCTCGCGGAAGACCCGCCAACCGGGGAATACGATCCCACGACTTTTTTCGCCCGGCAACTGGCCTGGTATGAGGCCGAATTGAACGCCGACGCCTACGTCGTCGGGATGGTGTTCTCGGCCAGGAGACGCTCCCGCACACGCCCCACAGGCAAGGAACTCACGAGCGACACGCCGGCGGACGCCCCCTCGTCGCCGCGCGTTGAGCCCCATGCCGACGCGGGGACAGAGCCTCAGCCCGACTACGTGCCGCCGCGGATCCCTTACCGCCGCACCTACGTCCTGCTGCCGCCACTCGCCGACACCGTCGCGTGCGCCGAGTGGCGGATGGCGGCCGCGATCGGCTCCACGATGAACCTGCGCACCGTGGGGCATTCCGCCGATGACGCCGGCGTCGGCCCCAAAGAACGGGAAATCATCGCCGTGAACCCCCAGGCCTGGAGCGACGATCTGGAAGCGTGGTATGAACAGCACTATCCCGGCGTCACCTTTCGCACCATCGAGACGTCCAGCCCGTGGGAAATGGGCGTGAGGCTCATGCCGCCCCTCGAAGACGACATCGCCCTGGCGCAGACCGATCCGCGCTGGGCCGATTACAACTTCGGCGAATCGCCGCTGGATTCCGAGACCATCGGGCAGTACGGCTGCTTCCTCACCGGCCTGGCGATCATCCTCCGCAAGCACCTGCAGCGAGACGTCATCCCGCCCTTGCTCGACAGGCTCCTCGTCGCCGCCCGCGCCGCCTACGTTCAGGACAACCTCCTGATGTGGCAGCAAACGATCCCGCTGTTCCCCTGCTTCGACCAGAGCATCAAGGACAATGTCCAACGCACGGCGGGCCAGCTCGCAGATTTGCTCCGGGAAGGCTGGGAGGTCATCCTGCGGCGCGCAGACGGCGCGCACTTCGTTTATCTGGAAAAAGTGGAGGGCGAGACCCTGCACATCATTGACACATGGGACGGTCGCCGCAAGAAGAAGACCGCCGCAGATTTCCGAGGCCTTCGAGCCGCCCGCCTGCGCCAGGGGCCGCCGTCCCAGCTGACTTTCCCGGAGCGCGCGGACCTCAGCAGCGCGCCGCCCCGCGCCCCCTATCACCGCACCTACGTGCTGCTCCCGCAGGCGCAGAATCCCGTGGAACAGGTCGCCTGGCGCATCGCCGCCGCCATCGGCGCCACCGACCGGCGTTACACGGTGGGGCATTCCGCGGATGACGCGGGAGTCGGCCCCCAAGAGCGCGAGATCCTCGCCGTCAATCCGGAAACGTGGGGCAGCGATCTGCAGGCCTGGTACGATCGGCATTATCCCAACGCGCAGTATCGCGCGATCGAGACCGACAGCCCCTGGGAGATGGCGGTGCAGCTCATGCCGCCCCTGGAGGGCGACATCGCCCTGGCGCAAAAAGATCCTCGCTGGGCCGCGTATGATTTCGGCGCAGAGCCGGACCCGCCCTCCAGCCAGGAGACCCTCGGACGCTACGGCTGTTTCCTCACCGGCTTTGCCATCATCCTGCGCAAGATTTACGGGCGGGAGGTGACGCCGCCGCTGCTCGACAAGCTGCTCGTCGCGGCGGGAACGGGCTACGTGAACGACAACTTCATGGCGTGGGAGACCGCCGTGCCGCTCTTCCCGGCCTTCAATGGGCAGTTGAAAGACGCCCTCGGCCGTTCAGCGCGCGAGTTGCAGCGCCTGCTGGAAGACGGTTGGGAGATCATCCTGCGGCGGGCCGACGGGGGACATTTCGTCTATCTGGAGCGCGTCGAGGACGACACGTTGCACATCATTGACACGTGGGACGGCAAGCGCAAAGCGCACGCGGCGAGCGCTTACCGCGGCGTCCGCGCGGCGCACGTCAGAGCGCACCGCTGAGTCCTCGTGAGGCTCCCGGTTTTCACTGCGGGAGGGTCCGGAAGCGCTGCGCGATCTCCGCGTCGAGCCCCTCCCGCATACACGCCAGTGGCACCCGTTCGATGATGGGACGCAGGAAGCCTTGCACCAGCAATTGCTCCGCGTCGGGGCGGGCAATGCCGCGCGCTTGTAAATAGAAGAGCTGTTCCTCGTCCAGCCGCGAGACCGTGGCTCCATGACTGCACTGCACGTCGTTGGCCGCGATCTCCAGCCCCGGAATGGCGTGCGCTCGCCCTTCCCCCAAGAGCAGGTTGTGGTTGGCCTGATACCCCTGAGTTCCCTGCGCGCCCGGCTCCACCCGGATCATGCCGTAGAAGACCGTCTTTGCCTGATCGCGCAACACATTGCGGAACAGCAAATCACTGAAGGTGTGAGGCGCGCCGTGCAGCTGATACGTGCTCTGATCAACAAATTGCTCGCCCATGGCAAAGGTGAAGCCCTGCATCAGGCCGCGCGCGCCGGGAGCCAGCAAATCGGTGCGCAAAAAGTCCTTCGTCATCGAGCCGCCCAGGGCGATATTCACCCACAGCAGATTGGCGTCCCGCGCCACGCGCGCGTTCTGCACGCTGACGCTGTAACGCTGCTCGCCCCAGTGTTGGAGGCTCACGTAGCGCACCCACGCCCCTTCTTCGGCGTAGATTTCGACGACCTCGGCGTTGAGCTCCGGCAGGAATTCCCGCGAGCGACGATCCTGAATCAACGTGAGCCGCGCCCCCTTCTCAACCACAATGAGGGTGTGATGGATGCCGGTGCTGCCCTGGTCGTCATAGCCCACCATCGCCTGGAGGGGCCGGAGCGGACGCGCTCCTGCCGGCACGTAGACAAAAGTGCCGCCGTGCCAGAGCGCCGCGTTCAACGCGGTGAATTTGTTGAAGTCGGGACGCGCCGTCATTCCCTGCATCCAATACCGCCGGATCAGGTTCTCGTGCGTGTGCAGCGCCGCGTGCAGGTCGGTCAACACGACGCCCTGTTTGGCAGCGTGAGCCTCGAGGTCCTGATACGCCATCGCGCCGTTCTGATGCACCACAATTCCCGACGCCTGGGTTTGCGGCGCCAACGGGGAGAGCCAACACGCCGGCAGAGCGCGCAACGCCTGCACCGGGTTCGGCGCGATCGCCAGACGCCGTTCCGCGAGGGGATAGCGCGTCAGCGGCAGCCGTCGCCAGGCTTCCTCCCTGGCATGAGGCCAGTCCAGCCGCTCATACAGCGTCCAGGCTTCCCGCCGCGCCGCGCGCATCCATTCCGGCTCGTCGTAGTAATCGCTGACCGCCTCCACCGCCGCGGCGTTGACGTCGAGCGTCAACATTTCCCCGCGCGCCACACCGCCGTTGCCGTTTCCACCGGCCCCCTTGCCCCGCTGATCTACCGACTCGCCCATGCTCATCCCACCGTGCCTTCCATCTGCAGCGCAATCAGCCGGTTCAATTCCACCGCATATTCCATCGGCAATTCTTTGACAAAGGGCTCCAGAAAACCGTTGACGATCATCGCCGAGGCTTCCTTCTCGCTCAGGCCCCGGCTCATCAGGTAGAAGAGCTGGTCCTCGCTGATCTTGCTCACCGTCGCCTCGTGCTCAATCTGCGCCTCGTCCTCGCTCACGTCAATGTAGGGGTAGGTGTCGGAGCGGGATTCGGGGTCGAGCAGCAGCGCATCGCAGGTGACCTTCGACTGCGCGCCGATCGCGCCGGGGACGACACGCACCAGCCCCCGGAAGCCGGAGCGTCCCAGGCCCTTGCTGATGGACTTGGAGGTGATGAGGGACGTGGTGTGCGGCGCCAGGTGAATCGCCTTCGCGCCGGCGTCGTAGTGCTGCCCGTCGCCGGCGAAAGCGATGGAGAGCACCTCACCCCGCGCGCGCGGCCCGCGCAACACCACAGCCGGGTACTTCATCGTGATGCCACTGTTGTGCACAATAATTCCATTAGCCACAAAATTGTGCGCCCCGGAAATTTCCAAATCCCACGTATCCTCAGTACCGCAAGCTTCAATCGCCGTGACACGTCGGAAATACACCGCATGATCAGATTTGTGTTCACCAAAATAAAGAAAATAATGCGTATACTCTTTTTCTTCTATTCCTAATGGCTTCTTCTCGCGTCTAGTCCACCGACTGATCTTGCGTGCATCCAGCCCACAAGATAGCGCAAGTTGTTTTACTTCCTCAAGTAATACTTGATTGACACTAGTAATGGAAATATTCTTGTGATTCTCACGTCGATAGCCATCAGCATCTATGTATCCCTGAATAAATGCAAATCGTTGTGACCGTGGCAGTGTATAAATCCATCTCGGGATACGCTTTTCAGATGCAGTACCCTCAAATCCCAGATATTTGAACCAATCACATAATTGAACAGAATTGATGCGAATTACACTACCACGAATTGTATAATCAACACCAAATAAGTTTTTCAACACTTGCAACAATCGCGGATGTGCTTTATCTGCAGGAGGAACAGCGAAATAAACGCGTTCAGTATCCATGTAGCCATCGCCAATATAAATACCCAAAAGCCATAATAAATCTTCGGAACTAACAGGGGGAAAATTCAATTTTTTTACGCCACGCTGAGATGTGAAACCAAAATGCCGTTCGACGCCATCATCCGGCAAATCACCAGAGATAGCGATCCAATCATTCACCTGCAGCTGATCCAGGCGCTTCCAGGTAAGAGCAAAAGTATTTCGCTCCGAAGTAAGCGTTAAAAACGGGTGATTGGCTGTGGCCCGTAATGTGCGGTAATTCTCTGTCTGAAGTCGGAAAACCAGCTGTGGACCGTTACATTTCTTCGCTACTACAGGATAACGTCCCCATTCCAGATCGGCATTTACAGCATAAACCCATTCGCCAGGTTCCACTTCTGAAATAGGTTTGACGCCACCGGCCAATAGCACCATCGCATCACCTGTGAGACAACCGAGATTGCCGTCCACCCAGGTCATCGAGCCCTCTTCTTCCACCACGGCGCGTTGGGTGACGAGGTTGTAGACGTTGCGCGACCAGTTTTGAATGGTGGTGTACCGCGCGTGCGCGCCTTTCTTCACAAAGATCTCGATCACGCCAGTGTGCAAGGCCCAGGTGCTGTATTGAGGTGCCGTGCAGTTGTGCGAGACGACACCTTCACAGACATAAGATTCGTCTTGCTCTACTGAAAAATTGTAGACTTCCGTCTCCATTTCTTCAACACTGACGCTGCGGATAGGGACGTAAAGATAATTCTCGTCTATATGAAAGGGTGAGCCGCCCCATTGTCCTGCGGGAGCCGCCTGGCCCACGAATGCCCCAAACACCGCATTGTAAGGTGACGCTATCACAATCGTATACATCGGCTGCCGGGGAGGACGACGTTGGGAAAAATTCACCGAAGCAGCTATTCCTAGTCGCAGCAAGGCATCCCGAAAAGCATACGCGATATTTCGAGATATCGAGCTGAAACGGAACATGTTCTTGTGCGCATCGTAGCTGCCGTCGCCGCGCCACAGACCACCGACAAAGGCTTTCAACAATTCGGGTTCAGCATCCAGAACCCAATCCGGCACATGTTTATCCGCAATGGTCGAGCCAAATTCGTAGGCAAAAGCACGCGCTAGCTCTGTGGAACACAGGACCAACGTGCGCCCCCCCTGATACTCGGCGTTAGTAAGCGGTGATTTTTGCCCATACCGCGTAAGCAAGGCTTCCGCGTCCGCCAAATATTCGGTTTCTTGCGCGCTGAAGGATAGCGTCAGGTAGTGTTCGTTGCTGATATGCCCTTCAGCGAAATAATAGCCCAGTAAGCGATAGAAATCTGGCTCTTGCGGGAAAATCACCTGGCGCGGGATCGGATCACGCGCGCCCTGTGGTCGCACGGTGACCATAACGGCCGGCGCAGCCTGGCGCTGTACCGGCTTGCGCACAGGGATTACCACGTAATCGCCTACAGCCACCTCAGCGGCCGGCAGCCATTGCGGCTCAAAGACCTTGTTGCGTTCACGGCGGCGTTGTCGCTTTACAACCAGGAGAGGATGTTCTTCCGTCACCCGCAGCGCTTGACTGCTGTCGCCATAATAACGCAGCGTATAAATCTTACCGCTATAGGGGCGTCGCATGGTGTGATAAACACTCCGCCACCGGCCCTGGTGTGTCAAAACCTGATCGGCGGGCCTGATTTCTTCGATGTTTTTCTCGCCCTGCGACGTTCGTACACGGGCACCGGCCAGAAAGCACCCTTCAATATAATGTACACTGCTGCCCTCATCGGCAATTATGATTGTGCGCTCGAATTGCCCCAGGTTCTGCGCGTTGATGCGAAAATATGCCTGCAAAGGGATTTCCACATTCACCCCCTGCGGCACGTAGACGAAGCTCCCTCCCGACCAGAAAGCGCTGTTCAACGCCGCAAACTTGTTGTCGCCGATAGGCACGACGGTGCTGATGTGCTCGCGCACCAGGTCGGGATACTCGCGGACGGCGGTATCCATGTCCACAAAGATGATGCCGTGCTGCTCCCATTCCGCCTTGAGCGAGCTGTACACGGCCTCGGAATCCATCTGCGTCTCCACGCCGGCCAGGTAACGGCGCTCCGCCTCGGGAATGCCCAGTCGCTCGAAGGTGTCCTTGATGGCGCCGGGGACTTCCTCCCAGGTGCGCGCTTTGCGCTCGGTGGACCGCATGAAATAATAGAATTCCTCGAAATTCAGGAGCCCGAGGTCCGCCCCCCACGTCGGCATGGGCAGCTTCATGAAAGTGTCCAGCGCTTTGAGGCGAAAATCCAGCATCCATTGAGGCTCACCCTTGACCGCCGAAATTTCGCGCACGATGTCCTCGCCTAGCCCGCGTCGGGTCTGATAGGCGTAATCAATCTCGGTGGCAAAATCCCCCTGAGCCTGATCCTTGAGCTGTCGCAGATCGTCGTACTCGTTCGCCATTGCTCAAACCCCAAATTCAGCCTGGACCCAATCGTAGCCCTGGGCTTCCAGCTTCTCCACCAGCTCGGGACCGGCAGAGTGCACGACCCGCCCCTCGTAGAAAATATGGACGAACTGCGGGTGAATGTAATTGAGGAGACGCTGATAGTGCGTGATGACCAGCAGTCCCATCCCCAGCTCTGCTTGCAGGCGATTGACGCCTTCGGAGACGATGCGCAGCGCGTCAATGTCCAGGCCAGAATCCGTCTCATCCAGAACGGCGATGCGAGGCTTGAGCAACGCCAGCTGCAGGATCTCCGCGCGCTTCTTCTCGCCGCCGGAGAAGCCCTCGTTGAGGTAGCGGTTGAGGAACGCCGGATCCATCTTGAGCCTGGCGAGCTCGGCCGTCACTTCCTGCCGGAACTCGCGCGCCGGAATCAAATGCGCCTGGAAACGTTGATCCCCGCTGCGCCGCGCAGCGTCGCCGTACCCCCGCATTGCACTGGTCGCCGCGCGCAGAAAGGTGTAGAGAGTGACGCCGGGCACGGACACGGGATACTGCAACGCCAGGAACAGACCGCGCCGGGCTCGCGCGTCAGGGGATAACGGCAGCAGGCTCTCGCCGCCGAGCAAGATGTCGCCGCCAATGACCTCGTATTTGGGATGCCCCATCAGCGTGTACGACAGCGTGCTTTTGCCCGACCCGTTTGGCCCCATCAAGGCGTGCGTCTCGCCGGGGCCGACCGTCAACGTCACCCCCTTGAGGATTTCCTTGCCTTCGACGCGCACGCGCAAGTCCCGAATTTCTAACGTCTTTGCCAACGCCTGCTCCATCCGCACCTCCGTCGTCGTCACTGCCTCACGGACGAAATCAGTATAGCCGAAGGCCCCTTTTTGTCAAGAATCTTCTTTTTTATTACGCAAACTGGCGGCGGGAAACACTCCGCCGCCAGTTTGAGATCCGTTAGACGCGAGAGCGCCGGGACGGTTAGCCTCCCAAAAGCCCGGGCAGCGCCCCTGTAGCCAGCACGCCGATGCCTAGAAGCGAGCCGAGCACCCAGTTGAGAATGAAAATCAACAGCCAGCCGAGTCCCACCGTCAACAAGGTCTTGCCGGTATCCAGATCCAGCCCCTCACGAATGGCGAAGAAACTGGCGATCAACGACCAGATGGCGCCAATGAGGCCCCCCACACACGGGATGATGCCCAGCAGTTGCGGCGCGTAGGCAAAGCCGATCAACCGCAACATCTCCTGCAAGGTCGCCTCACCCCCGAAGAGTTTGGTGCCGATCAAAAAGGTCGCCGCAGACCACACCACCCAACCGACGAAGGCCCAAACCAGGGGGAAGAAAACATTCCCGAGAAGATTGCCGCCGCCCTCGCCACTCATGAGGTAGGTGATGAGCCCGCCAATAGCGCTGAGCCCGGCTACCAGCGCCACAACAATCGCTGCCTGGGAGGTAGCACTCGCCTCCTGTTCGATTTCCTTAAACACTTGCTTGTCCAGTTTGAAAACACCAAGAATGCGCTGAAACATGAGTCTGGCTCCTTTCCTGAGAATATGTTGCCGAAACACCCCTATTATAGCCTCAATTCCGATTTGGTAGCAACTGAAAATAGCGTTCAAATGCCCACGCGCGCGGCCCCTGGACTCTCACGTCAGTTAGGCTATAATGAAGGCATCTCCGCTGAAGGGTGGAGCCGGGACATGCCAGAGTTTGTACACCTGCACACACACACAGAATATTCCCTGCTCGACGGATTGAGCAGCCCCAAGGCCCTGGCCGAACGCGCTGCCGGGCTGGGTATGAACGCGCTGGCCATCACCGATCACGGCGTGATGTATGGGGCGGTGGATTTCTACAAGGCGTGCAAAGCCGTCGGCATCAAACCCCTCATCGGCATGGAAGCCTATGTCGCGCCGGAGTCCCGCTTCAGCCACGACCGCGCCGACGGCAAAGCCTATCACCTCATCCTCCTGGCGCAAAATCAACAGGGATACCGCAACTTGCTCGCGCTGGCCAGTCTGGCACAGCTGGAAGGCTTCTATTACAAGCCGCGTGTGGATAGAGAAGCGCTGGCGCAATACAGTGAGGGGCTGATCGCGCTGAGCGCCTGCCTGCAGGGCGAGATTCCACGATTGCTGCTCGAAGGTCAGGAAGAACAGGCCCGCGAGGCGGCGCGCTGGTATCAAGAGCATTTCCCCGGGCGTTTCTACCTGGAACTCCAGAGTCACGCCATCCCCGAACAAGAACGCGCCAATGCCCAACTCATCGCCCTGGCCCGAGAACTGGGACTGCCCCTCGTGGCCACCAACGACATCCACTACGCGCGCGAGGATCAATACGAAGCGCACGATGTGTTGCTCTGCATCGGCACCGGCAAGCTGGTCGCCGAGGCCAACCGGATGCGCATGAGCGACAATTCCTATTTCATGCGCTCGCCGCAGGAAATGGCGCAGCTCTACGCGCACGTCCCCGAAGCCTTGGAAAACACGGTGCGCATCGCGGAGCAATGTAACGTCGAGATTGCCTTCGCCCCGCCCTATCACCTGCCGCAGTTCCCGGTCCCCGAAGCCTACGCCGACACGGCGACCTATCTGCGTCACCTGTGCGATCAAGGCATGGTGCGCCGCTACGGCCAGGACGCCACCCGCCCGGAATACCGGCAGCGGCTGGAATATGAGCTGGACATCATCCACCGCATGGGGTTCGACGATTACTTTCTCATCGTCTGGGACCTGTGCCGGGCCGCAGAACGCCGCGACATCTGGTGGAATGTGCGCGGGTCGGGCGCGGGGTCCGTCGTCGCCTACACCCTGGAGATCACCAACGTCGAACCGTTCAAGAACCGGCTCTTCTTCGAGCGCTTCCTCAACCCCGACCGCATCTCCATGCCCGATATTGACCTCGACTTTCCCGACGACCGCCGCGACGAATTGATCACCTATGCGGCGGAACGCTACGGCGCCGATAAGGTCTGCGGGATCATCACTTTTGGGACACTGGGAGCGCGGGCCGCCATCCGCGACGTGGGGCGCGCTCAGGGCATCCCCCTCAATGAAGTGGACCGCGTCGCCCGACTTGTGCCCAACGTCCCCGGCAAACCCGTCTCGATCGCCGAAGCGTTGGAGACACTCCCTGAATTGAAAGAGATCTACGACACGACGCCCTACCTGCGCAAACTGCTCGACACCGCGCAGCAATTGGAAGGCGTCGCCCGCCATGCCAGCACGCACGCTGCCGGCGTCATCGTCTCGGATCGTCCGCTCACCGACTACCTGCCGCTGAACCGCCCCACCAAAAGCGACGGCGAAACCTACGCCCTCGACCGGGTCTCCCAATGGGCGATGGACGTCGTGGAGGCGCTGGGGATGCTCAAGGTGGATTTTCTCGGCTTGCGGACGCTCACGCACATGCGCAAGACCTGCGAACTCATCGAGCAAGAACATGGCCGCAAACTTGACCTGAACACCATCCCCTACGAGCGCGTCCCCGACGACCCCGTCAAAGACGCCGACGTCAAAGCACTCTACGATCTGCTCGCCAGCGGGGAGACTACCGGCGTCTTCCAGGTAGAAGGCGCCGGGATGCGCCGCACCCTGCAGGAGATGCGTCCGTTCCAGTTCCAGCACATCATCGCCGCCATCGCGCTCTATCGTCCCGGCCCGATGGAAAATATCCCCACCTACATCAAGCGCCTGCACGGCGAGGAACCGATCACTTACCGCCATCCCATCCTGGAAAACATCCTCGACGATACCTTCTCCGTGCTGATTTACCAGGAACAGATCATGCAGATCGCGGTGGAAATGGCGGGATACCAGCCAGGACAGGCCGACGAAATCCGCAAAGCCGTCGCGAAGAAGAAAAAAGACCTGATGGAAAAACATCAGCGGATGTTCCGCGAGGGCGCGCAAGCGCGCGGCATTCCGGCGGAGATCGCCGATGCGGTGTGGGGCGACATCGAATTCTTCGCGCGCTACGGCTTCAACCGCGCGCATGCCACCGATTACGCCGTCATCACCGCGCAGACGGCCTACCTCAAGGCGCATTATCCGCTGGAATTCATGACGGCGCTGATGACCACCGAGCGCAACAACGTGGAGAAGCTCGGCTTCCTCATCGCCGACGCCCGCCGCACCGGGTTGACCGTGTTGGGGCCGAGCCTCAACCATTCGGACGTGGAATTCACCATCGCGCATCAGCCCGATGGGCAGCGCGCCATTCGCATCGGCCTGAGCGCCATCAAGAATGTCGGCGAGGAAGCCGTGCGCCTGATCGTGGAGAACCGCAAGAACCAGGGCCCCTTCACCTCGCTGGACGACTTTGCCTATCGCGTAGACCTGCGCAAAGTCAATCGCCGCGCCCTCGAATGTCTCATGCAAGCCGGCGCGCTGGACGAATTCGGCCCGCGTCCCGCCCTGCTCGCCCTCCTCGACACCTTGCTCAATGTCAGTACCCGCACCCACGCGGCGCAAGACGTGGGGCAATTCTCCCTGTTCGGCGATTTCAGCGAACTCGGCCACACCATCACCCTTCCCCCACAGTACCCTCCCGTCTCCTCGCGCCAGATCCTGGAATGGGAAAAGGAACTGCTCGGCGTGTACCTTTCCGAACATCCTCTGGCGCAGCAGGAACGCGAGTTGCTCGCGCTGAGCCTCACGAACACCACGCTGGAGCGTCTGAGCTCCGAGCCCGCCGGGCGACAGCTCACCGCCCTGGGCATGGTGCAGCGGATTCGGCGCATCACCACCAAGAAGGGCGACATGATGGCTTTTGTTACCCTCGAAGGGCCCGGCGGCGCCGCCGAGGTCGTCGTCTTCCCGCGCACCTACGAGCGCTGCCGCGAATTGCTCACCGAGGGGCGCGTGCTCGTTGTCAGCGGCAAACTCGACGCGCGGGCGGAGCGGGAAGACCCTCCCCTGTTGGCCGATTGGCTCAAAGCGCCGCAAGAGTTGCTGCGGCCGGCGGAATCAGCGCCGCCGGCAGAAGATCCCTTCGTGAGGGAGACGCCGCCAGTGTATGCACCGGCGCCCCCGGTCACTCGCCCCGCCCCGGCGGAGAGCCCTGCGCGGGTCAACGCCGTGACCGCCGAACTGCCTCCCGAAGAGCCGCCGGCAGCGCCGGCGACGCTCTGCGTCACCCTGCAGCGCACCGCCAATCTCGAGGCAGATTACGAGCGTTTACGACGGCTCTATCAGGTCATGCAGGCGCAAGAGGGAGAAGATCATTTCATCATCTACCTGCAGAACGGCGAAGCGCAAGGGCCCAGGCGCGTGCAGTTGACCTTCCCCAATGACCGCACCCACATCACGCCGGCGCTGCGACAGCAGCTCGAAGGCCTGGTCGGCCCCGGCAACATCCGCGTGGTGCTGACGAGCGCCGCGGAGTGACCTTGACCCCAAAGCGCGAGCAGTTGCCGAAAATTCGGAAGGTGGTATAATTTCTTCTACGGGCGGTTAGCTCAGTTGGTTAGAGCGCCGCGTTGACATCGCGGAGGCCAGAGGTTCAAGTCCTCTATCGCCCACAAACCGGGTCGCAGCAGCGGCCCGGTTTTGCGTCCCCTGACTTGACAAAGCCGCACAAAGATTCACAATGCCCCTCTGCAGGGCGGCACCGCCACCCCACAAAGGATGGGCCTCTGCCCATCTGTTTCAGGAGCAAGATGACCCATGAAACTACGGACCCACATCCAACGTTGCTGGAGCGCGCTTTTACTGCTCACCCTCCTCGCGGCCTGCACGCCGCTGTCAACGCCGGGACCGACGGCAACGCCGACACGCACGCCGCGTCCCACCGCCACCCCCACGCCTGCACCGACGCCCACGCCCTCCCCCACGCCGACGCCGGTTTACCCCGTTCTCGTGGGCTGTAGACCCGACGTCCCCGCGCCAGCCTGCGCCCGCCTCAAAGCGCGGGTGGAAGCCACAGCGGCTTATTTCGCCTGGAGCGAAACGCCCGAAGTGGCCCAGGTGCAGCTCCGCGTCGGCGCCGACCCCTCCGCATATTTGCAAGGAGTGTGGACTTTTGCCGTCGCCGTCCCCTTCTTCACCGTGGACGATGACATCACCCTCGCCGATCTGCGCGCCGCGTGGAGTGGAACGCCGACTGAGACATGGGCGACCCGCCCCCTGCTGCTCACAGCAGATACGGCGCGCGCGCTGCGGGGACTGTTGGGCGAGCCGGCCACCAATGCCTACACACTCGTCGCGGCGGAGCAACTCCTCGCCGAAGCCGAAGCGCATCGCGGGTGGACGATCCTGCCCTTCGATGAACTCACGCCGCACTGGAAAGTCCTGCGCGTGGACGGCATCTCGCTCCTCGAAAAGACGCCCGCCATCGCCGATTACCCCCTGACCATCCCATTGGCGCTGGACAGCCCCGCTCGCCCGGAGACGCTGCCGTTGTTGGAACTGCCGGCCAGCTTCCTCCTCAATCGTGACGAGGAGGCGCTGACTATCCTGGCCATGACCGGCGTCACGGCCATCACCCGGGCGACAGCGCAGCTGATGGAAAGGAAGGGAATTACCTATCCGGCGCTGGACATCAAACCATGGTTTGTGGACGCGGACTTCGTTCACGTCAGCGATGAAGTCTCCTTCAAGCCCGATTGCCCCGTCGAGGGCAGCGGCAGCATGTCCTTTTGTTCCGATGACCGCTACATCGCGCTGCTGGAAGAGATCAACACGAACATCGTGGAGCTCACCGGCAATCACCTTGCCGACAAAGGCTCCGACTGGATCCTGCACACGCTGGAACTCTTCCGTGAGCGCGGCTGGCAATGGTTCGGCGGCGGCGAGAATCTGGCCGACGCCACCCGACCCCTTAAAATCGAGGCGGGGCCTAACCGGTTGGCCTTTTTGGGATGCAATCCCATTGGCCCCGACTATGATCTGGCCACGGAAGACCGCCCTGGCGCCGCGCCCTGCGATGACGAACGCATGTTGGAAGAAGTGCGCGCCCTCCGTGCGGAAGGCTACCTGCCTATCGTCACCTTCCAATATCAGGAAACCTACGAATACTTCCCGACGCTCAATCAAATGTATGAATTTCGGCGTTTTGCCGAGGCGGGCGCCATCATCGTCCAGGGCAGTCAAGCGCATCAGGCACAGACCTTTGAATTCGACGGCGGCAGTTTCATCCATTACGGGCCGGGGAATTTCTTCTTCGATCAGATGTTGAGCCTGGGGACACGACAGATGTTCATCGTGCGGTACACCTTCTACGCCGGGAGCCTGCACAGCATTGACTTGCGCACGGCCTTGCTAGAGGAATACGGCCGTCCCCGGCCTATGACCACCGAAGAGCGCCGGAGCTTCCTCGAAATGATGTTCAACCTCAGCCAAGAACTCCAATGAGGTCGGGCGGTAACGCAAAGAAGGCGGGTTTCCCCGTAAGGAAACCCGCCTTTTGATGTGTTCGGGTATGTCTACGCTAACAACGCCTGGACATTAGCCCAGAGGGGCCGTCACACCGCGCTAGCATTATTGCAGCGCGTTAATCTGCTTCATCAGCCGGGACTTAAGCCGCGCAGCTTTGTTCTTATGAATGATCTTTTTCTTGGCGGCCTTATCCAATTCCCGCGCCGCGCGCGGCATAAGCACCTGCGCCTGCTCAACATCACCCGCAGCAATTGCATTCCGCACCGACTTGACGGCGCCGCGCATCTCTCCCTTGACATGGCGATTCCGCAGCCATTTGCGGTAAGAACTGCGAATTGCCTTCTTTGCTGATTGCGTGTTTGCCACTTGCTCCTCCAAAAACTCAATGAATCTATCCCATCACGGGGAAACAGTATACTTGATTTTCGAATTTTGTCCAGTTCGGTGTTGCTTGTGTTGAAGTTGCCTTCGCTATATGCGGTTGTGATACATCGAATGCCTTCATTGCTTTTTAATGAAGGATAAATAGTCGTCATAGTAGAGCAGTGGAGGGTGAGGAAAACTCTCTTTTTCCCCCGTGGGTAGGGGGCGATGCGTGAGGGCTGCCTTTATGCAGGAACCCACGCGCCCTCATGTGGGGGAAAACCTGGGGAAAACTGGCGTCCTCGGCAAAAGGGGTCGAGTGGCTTGTCCGGGGATCTCGCGCCTGGGGAATCTTGGCGCTTCCAGTAAGCCTCAAAAATGACAAGGGGAAGCTGCGCAAACAAGGCACTTTTCCCCAAATGCCCCTGGTTTTCCACCAAAAAGCCCTGGTTTTCCACAGTCTTCCGCTGTGGATGGTCTCGTTTCAGTGTCGTATTCTTGGGTTGTCCCCTAGATATAGGGGCCAGCCTGAGCAGCGTCCTTACAAATTGATTCGGACACGTTTGTGGAAAACTCGAGGGCGTTTTCCACGCTAGCGGGCGTTTCTGAGGCTGAGTTTTTGACCTGTTGGCAAACATTGCTCGTGAAATGGGTTATGTTATAATGAAGGCAGTAGTGTGCAGCGAGATGCTTTATCAGTTGCTGTTTTCATCTGGAGCGCAAATATGCCTAACAAACAGATTGTCGAACTGCGTAACCGTATCATCGGCGTGCTGGTGCGTGAGGCGCGTGAGCGAGCGCGTGTGACTCAAGAGGAATGCGCTGAAGTCTTGGGGGTGACCTCTGAGCAGCTGGAGGCTTACGAAGTTGGCGAGACCGCAATTTCCCTGCCAGAGTTGGAGTTGCTAGGGCGATTTCTGGAAATCCCCCTGCACACGTTTCGCTCTGAGCGGGCAGAAGTTGAGGACCCGCGGGTACAGCTTCCCCGCCCCGAGTTTTTCTTGCCGTTACGGCATCGCATCATCGGTGTTTGCCTCCAGCAGGCGCGGATGGAAGCGGGCCGCAGTTTGGAGGATTTGGCGGCGGTTTTGGAGCAGCCCGTGGCTCAGGTGGAGGCCTATGAGTTTGGCGAGGCGCCTATGCCGTTCGCCGAACTTGAACTGGCCGTGCGGGCATTGGGCCTGCCTTTCGATTCCTTTGTGGATCGTGACAGCAAGATTGGCCGTTGGCACACGCTGCAAGCGGATTTTGAGCGCTTCGCCGAACTTCCCGGTCCCGTGCGGGAGTTTGTCTCACGTCCCATCAACCTGAGCTATTTGGAGTTGGCGATGAAGCTGTCGCAGATGCCTGCCGGTTCCTTGCGGCAGATTGCGGAAGCGCTGTTGGAAATCACTTTCTAGGGGTGCGTGCCATGAACGCGGATGAATTGCAAAAAGAAGGGTTGCGGTTGTTTCAGGAAGGGCTTTACGACGAGGCTGCGCAGCGCTTCAGCGAGGCGTTGGAACATTTTGCCGAAGAAGGCCGCGAAATCGAAGCCGGCGAGATGTTGAACAACATCGCGCTCATTCGACGCAAGCAAAGCCGTTGGGACGAGGCCATCACGTCATTGGAAGAGGCGCGGCGCGTCTTCGTGCGCCTGGGCGACAAATCCCGCGAGGCGCAGGTGCTGGGGAATCTGGGAAGCGTGTATGCCTCCATGGGCCGGCGGGAGGAAGCCATCCCCGTCTGGCAGACGGCCATTGCGACGTTCGCGGAGTTGGAGGACAACCAGCGACAGGGGGACACCCTGCTGGCCCTGGGCCTGGCGTTGTTCAAGACTAAGCAGCGTGAAGCGGGCTTTGCGGCATATCAGGCTGGGTTACGGCTGATTGAGAACCCCACTCCCATGCAGAAACTCACGCGCACATTGTTGGCGTTACAGATGCGGGTGTTGGGCGTGCGCTGATTGCGGGGGCGCCGGGTGCATGTTTCACGTGAAACATCTCTGCGTAACGGCTCGGCTGGGGATGGAATCCCCAGCCTGACACGCGCCAAGCGCGCTGAAGCGCGCTGTTTGGGGACGTAGTGCTGGCGCACATCATCCAAGGATGAAAATGTGAGCCGTGAGCAGCGACGGCGACGGCTCACGGGTCGGCTGGGGCTGGAATCCCCAACCTGCCATGAGCCAACCGCGCTGAAGCGCGCTGTTTGGGGACGTAGCCGCCCCGGAATTCATTCCGGGGGTCAGGAATTTCAATTTCTGATTCGTGAAATTTGGGTTCATTCGGGGCCATTTTTGAAGGAGGCGTTCCATGCAGGTTGTGCTGAAATGCGATGTCAAAGGCCTGGGCCAGGCCAATGAAGTGAAGAATGTTTCGGAAGGCTATGCGCGAAATTATCTGATCCCGCGCGGATTGGCAATCCCCGCGACGAAGGAATCGCTGGAATGGGTGGCGCGAGAGCAAGAACAGGCGCGGACGCTTGCCGGGCAGCAGCGTACTCACGCTGAAGCGCTGGCGAGGCGGATCAACGAAAAGCCCCTGCACTTCAAGGTCAAAGCCGGCGAGACAGGACGCATGTACGGCTCCATTACCTCCAAGGACATCGCTGAAGCTCTCAGTGAGGTGTTGAACACCGAGTTTGACAAGCGAATGATCGAGCTGGAACACCCGATTCGACAGACTGGAGTGCATCTGGTGGAAATCAAACTTCCCGCCAATGTGAGTGCCCAGGCGCAGGTCATCGTGGAAGCGGAGGATCAATGACAGAAGGCCTGGGCCTGTGGCTGCGACGCGCTCGCGAGGCGCAGCAGCTCACGTTGGACGACGTGGAAAAGAAACTGCGCATCCGACGCCGTTACCTTCAGGCGTTGGAAGTCGGCGATTATTCAGCATTGCCGGGACAGATTCAGACCCGAGGGTTCCTGCGCAACTACGCGCGCTTCCTGGGCGTCCCGCCTGAGGAGGCGCTCGCCCGCTACGAGGCGGAAGTCGAAGGGCGCCCCTGGCAACCCCACACGCGCTCGCTCCCCGAAGAGACTCGTAACCCCGCTTTGGATCGCCCGACCGTCTTCCCTTCCCCACCCTCGGAGGAAGAGGAGCTCCGTCCCGCGCTGGATTTGTTGCATACTCTCATGCCGATCTTTTTGGGCGCGATGCTGGTGTTCCTGTTGGTTGCCATCGGCGCGGCCGTCACCCTGCAGTTCATGGGCTCCGCTCCGCAGGCAGCGGCGCCGACTTCAACGCCAACACTTTCGCCCGCCTTGACGGAGGTCGCGCCTACGCCGGAGATCCTGACGGGAGGCGCTTTCACGCCTTCTCTCGATGGGACGGTGACGGTGCGGCTCGAACCCACGCAACATGTGTGGGTTCGGGTGGTCGCCGATGGGACCGTCATTTTCCAGGGAATCGCCGCGCCGGGGCAGTCGCTGCAGGCGACCGCAACGACGCAGGTGCAGGTCGAGACGGGCAACGGCGGCGCGTTCAACCTTTTCGTCAATGGCGCCGATTGGGGCCTCCTGGGAGGGAATGGGCAGCTCGTGCGCCGCGCCTGGTCGCCCCAGGGCGAAATTGCTTTACAGGTGCCATCATAGCCCGTATGCCTGCCAGACCCGCTTCCAAACCGCGCTTTCATCTGGTCACCCTGGGCTGCCCCAAGAACACCGTGGACACGAATGCCATGGCTTTTCTGCTGCAGCGCGCGGGATACCGCCCCGTGGCGCACCCTGAACAGGCTGACGTGATCATCGTCAATACCTGCGGCTTCATCGCCGACGCGCGCGCTGAATCTCTGGAGACGCTGCAATCCCTGGCCGCGAACCTGCGACCCGAACAGCAGCTCATCGCTGCGGGCTGTTGGGCGCAGCGGGACCCCGAACGCCTCATGGCGTGGATTCCCGAACTCGATGGGGTGATCGGCACCCGCTCGTGGAATGCGCTGCCGGAACTCCTGGCGCAGTTGAAGCAACGCAACCGCCGGTTGGTGTTGACCGAGAAACACGCCATGACCTTGCCGGAAGCCGCCAGTGCGCCGGGGTATGCTATAGCGGGACGCAGCGCTTTCCTCAAGATTGCCGATGGTTGCAGTCGGCGCTGCGCCTTCTGCGCCATTCCCCTCATCAAAGGGGACATGGTGAGCCGTCCTCTCGAGGTGATCGTCAAAGAGGCAGAGCGCCTGCGCGATCAACGGGTGCTCGAGTTCAACCTCATCGCGCAGGACAGCACCGTCTATGGCCGCGATTTGGGCCTCACGGATGGCCTGGCGCAGCTGTTGGAGCGTCTGGCGGAGGTGCTGCCCGCATCATCCTGGATCCGGGTGCTGTACATGTTTCCGGGGCAGATCACGCCGCGCTTGATCGAGACGATGGCGACGTATCCGCAGGTTCTGCCCTACGTGGATTTGCCTTTGCAGCACGCGCATCCGGCGGTGTTGCGGCGCATGAATCGCCCCGCGGATATGGATGAGGTGCGACGCACGCTGGAGCGACTGCGTCAGCGCCTCCCCGATGTCTGCCTGCGCACGACGTTGATCGCGGGTTTCCCCGGTGAGACGGACGCGGAATTTCAGACGCTGTTGGATTTCGTCAATGAGCAACGTTTCGATCGGTTGGGGGTTTTCACCTATTCCCACGAGGAGGGGACGCCGGCGGAGCGTTTTGAGGATGATGTGCCTGAGGACGTCAAGGCGGCGCGGCTGGATGCGTTGATGACCGCGCAGCAGGCGATCTCGTTGGAGCGAAACCGCGCGCAGATCGGGCGGGTATTGCCGGTGTTGCTGGAGGGGTCAGAGGCGCAGCTCACCGTCGGACGCAGTTACCGTGACGCGCCTGAGATTGATGGGTTGGTGCTGATTCAACAGCCCGTCGCGCAAGTTGACCGCATGGCGGAAGTGCGAATCACCGAGGCTCTGGAATATGACCTGATCGGTGAGTTTGTGGCGGGCGCGGAGGGCGATCTCAGCGCAGCATGACGTTGTTGGGGTCGAGGGTTTCGCTGACTTTGCCCAGGGCTTGGGTCACGAGCTGGGCGGGTGGTTCCTCGATGTGCCAGTGTTGTTTGATGGCCAGGGCGACGGCCTGGATGTCCTCGATTTGTTTCAGGGATGCGTCGGAGGCGTTCTCCGGTCGAAATCCCAACAACAACGTCCGCAGCATCACGTATTCCGGCGCGGCCCACGCAGTCGTGAGCACTTGTCCGGGCCGGCCCCCGGTCGTGAGCAGAATACTCCGCAGCGCCTCTTCCCAATCGCGCAGAAACGGCGTCGCGTCATGCCAGGGGACAACGGCAGTCAGCATGTGAGCCAGGACATGCTGTTCCCACAATTTTTGGAGCGCCGCCCAGTAGGGCGCATAATCCGGCTGACAGGGCTGTGTCTCGCGGCCGTTGTCCATGTTTTTGAGGTCTTTGTCGTGCAAGACCTCTTCGCTTTGGCGTCGCAGAGCGCCGACTTCCTCATGGGTTCCTTCCAAATCCAGGATCAGTTGAAATTCAGCCGCGGCGCTCCCCAGCAGCTGGCGGAACCAGCGGCGGATGCTGGAAGTTGCGGTGTCGGCGAAGAGCGACATCTCGCGCGTGCTGACGATGCGCGCTGCCGCCACGCCTTTTTCTGCCTGCCGGAGCAGCTCCAGCTTTGCGAGTGCTTCTCCCCACGTGTTGTAGCCCGCCATGAGCACCACCCGCTCTGCGGGAATCGGGTGCAGGCGCAGCGAGACCTCGGTGACGATACCCCACGCGCCAAAAGTCCCCAGCATGAGGCCGCGCTCATCGGCGGCGCCAGGGCGGGCCGGACGCAACCTGATGGGGCCTGCCGGACACAAGGCCCGAATTGCCAGCACGTTTTGGTGCAGATCGCCGTAGCGCAGGGCTTTGACACTGACGCTTTGCGTCGCGACCGCGCCGCCCACCGTCGCCGGGTCCCAGGGGAAGCATTGCCCGGAAGTCAGCTTGTGCTGCGCCAGATACGCCTCGAGGGCGGTCCACGTCACCCCGCTTTGGACGCGCACCTCTTGCTGTTGAGGGGCGAGATCCAGAACGCGATTCAGATATCGCAAGTCTACAACGATGTAGGGCGCTGTTCTTAGCTGTTTGTGCAGGTAGGGAGCGGCGCCTCCGCCCCAGGGAAGCAAGCGCAAATCCCGTTCCTCGGCCCACATGAGCAGCTGCGCAATCTCCTGCTCGCTGTTGGGGAAAACCACTGCGGCGGGGAACCGGGGACCCGTGTCTTCTGGCTCACAGCTGCGGCGCGCTGTCGCAGTGCCGTACCGTCGCAACGTTTCGCCCGTACAGCTGACGCGGGCCGGCTCGATGATCCGCTGCAGCGACAGCTCCAAGGCCTCTTCGAGCGGGGTGATGGCGGCAGCGTCGTCTTGGGACGTCGCCGGGGTGAGGGGCAGGGGCAGCAGCTGGCGCAGCGCTTCCCAGAAGTCGCCAAATTCGCGCACTGCCGTTGGGGGGGAGGGCGGCGGCGTGATCATGCGGGCAGTTGCTCCAGATCGCAAATCAGGGCAAGCAGTTCACTCAAAATCATGGCGGTAGCTCCCCAAATGCAGTTCTCGCCGAGCTGGTAGCAGGGGACGATCAGGGGCTGTTGGCCATTTTGCCGTGTTTCCCAGTGCAGCGTTCCGGCACGCATGAAGTGCATCAAGGGCGCGCGCAAAATCTCGGCCACTTCCGCGGGATTGGGTTTCAAGGCCGGCGGCGATTTCAACCAGCCGACGACCGGCTGGACCAGGTTGTGGCTCGGCGCGATGTACAACGGTGTGAGGAGTCCCAGGACTTCTACGTCGCCCGGCTGGATGTCCAGCTCTTCATAAGCTTCGCGCAAGGCCGTTTGTATCACGTCTTTGTCCGCTGGCTCGACCGCTCCGCCAGGAAAACTGATTTCTCCCGCGTGATGCTGGTGATTTTCCTGACGTTTCATCAGGGTGATGTAAATGGCGTCCCCTTCTGGGTGCAGCGGCAACAGGACGGCGGAATGACGTGGGGAGCTGCCGGGCTCAGGCTCGTAGCGGCGGGGAGCCGGCGCCATCAATTGCTGTGCCTGTCGCCCCGGTAATGGCAATTGCATTCCAATCTTGAGATATGTTGGAAAATCTGCAATATTATTTAGCACGGAAAGACATATCACCATGTCACTATTGTAGAGGCAGTAACGAGCGACCGCAATGGGAAAAAGGTAATAGCGTCATTGGCTTTCCGGGTTGATTCGGTATAATTCAAGAGCGGCAATTTGAAAGAGACGCCATGTGCTGGCGCACACTATCCAAAAATGAGAATGTGCGGTGACTGTTTGGCCTGGCGCCAGGTAGCTAGACGGCGATGGATGAACCTTTGTGACCTGTAACTTTTGCCCCACCCCCTGCCTCCTCCCCAACGGCGTCTGCGCCGTTGGGGAGGAGGAGAAAAAATTAGGATGTTGCAGGCGGGCGTAGCCCGCCTGCAACATCCTACAAAAAAAAGTCCCTTTCCCCAGCGCACGCGGGGGGAAGGGACCAGGGGATAGGGGGCAAAAGTTGATACTCAATCTTCGAGGGTCGCCAGGAAATCTTGCGTTTTTAGTCAGTGGCTGAACAGTTACCCTGTGAACCATAGCCCATGAGCAGGGGCTGCAACAGTTCACCGGTTCGACACGAGCCCACCGCGCTGAGGCGCGTGGTTTGAGGACGTAGCAGCCCCGGGGGCCAGGAATTTCAATTTCTGATTCGTGAAATTCGTGTTCATTCGGGGCCATTTTCGAAGGAAGCGGGCCGAGGGTGAGAATTTTTCCCAAAAAGGTTCGGAGAAACGATTCCGGCTTCTCCGTGGAAAAATTTTGGCATGGTTTAGGGTGCAGTAACGTGCTCTCGAAAATTCAGGACAGGGGACGAGTGGGGCTGCGAATGGCGCGGCTGGTGGGAAGCGCCATGCGACGTTGCCCTCGCGCTTTATGGTGGGGGGCTGCCCAGGTGGTGGCCGTGGCGTTGGCGACGCTGCTCCTCGTCCGCCCGCCGGGGGTGCTGGTGGTCCTCGGCAAACCGCAGCAGGTGCAGACGACCAACCCTAAGGTCGGCGTTCACACCCGCCTGATGGATGAAGTTGAGGCGTGGAAGGTGCAACGCACGCTGACGCTGGTGCGCGAGATGGGAGCCAGCTGGATTGTCGAATATTTCCCCTGGGCGTACGTCGAAAACACGCCAGGGGAGTACGATTGGGAGCACAGCGACATGATCATGGCTCACGCTGCCAATCAGGGATTGACGGTCATTGCGCGGTTGGGGATGACGCCGGCGTGGGCGCGCCCCGACCCGGCGGGGCAGGAGACGACGTTCACCTACCTGGATGAGACGGCCTATGCTGATTTCGCGGCTTTTGCCGCCGCCTTTGCCGCACGCTATGGCGACATCGCGCCTTATCTGATCATCTGGAACGAGCCCAATCTCAGCTTCGAATGGGGCTTCCGCCCGGTGGATCCCGAAGGATATGTGAAACTGCTGTCGGTGGTATATCCCGCCGTCCATGCGGCACATCCTCACGTGCAGATGTTAGCGGGGGCGCTCGCGCCGACGTTGGAGCCGGAGGGCAGCCCGGCCGGACTCAACGACCTGCTCTATCTGGAGCGCATGTATCAGGCCGGCGGGGCGGCGTATTTCGACGCGCTGGCCGCGCACGCTTATGGCCTGGTCTTCCCCCCTGAGACAGAGCCCGCGCCGGAGCTGCTCAACTTCCGCCGGGTGGAATTGCTGCGCGAGATCATGGTGCGTTATGGGGACGCCGACAAGCCCATCTTTGTGACCGAAAGCGGTTGGAATGATCACCCGCGGTGGACCTGGGCCGTCAAGCCGGCGCAGCGCGTCAGCTACACCCTCGCGGCCTACGCCTGGGCGCAGACGGAATGGCCCTGGTGTCCCGCCGTCGTGATGTGGGTTTTCCGCACGCCCGTCCCTTTGCGGAACTACCAGGATTATTTCGCTTTCGTCACCTCGGATTTCCGCGAGCGGCCTGTCTACACCTTTGCGCGGCAGGAGTTCACCGGTCATTGATGGGGAGGGCGATGCCATGAAAATTCGGCTGATGCTTGTAGTGACAGTGCTGTGGGGGCTCACGGCGTGTGCGAACGTGCCTTCTTCGCCGATCATGCCGCCGGCGACCTCGCCCACTCCCTCGCCGACGCCGCCGACGTTGCCCCGACCCACGCCGTTGCCTGGCAGCGATCTGACGACGTTGACGTTGTGGGTGCCGGATGTGCTGAGCGGCGAGACCGCCGGGGAAGCGCACCCGCTGTTGCTGGCGCAGATCGAGGCATTCTCACGGCAACACACGAACATCCAGGTGCAGGTGTTGGTGAAAAAAGCGCAGGGAGCGGGTGGACTCTACGATCTTCTGAGCACTGCCTTCAGCGCCGCGCCGGTGGTGCTGCCCGACCTGGTGATTTTGGAGCACGATGACCTGCGCGCCGCGGCGAAAAACGGTTTTGTGGTGGCGTTGCCGCCGGATGAACTCACCGACAGCATCTTCCCCTTTGCCAGTGACGCCGTGACTTTTGATGAGCGTGTGTACGGCCTGCCCTTTTTGAGCGAAGTGTCGCAAGCGGTGTACACCCCGCGCCTTGACGTGGCCGCGCCGCTCTCGTGGACCAAAGTGCTGACCGGCGGGTATGCCTTGCTGTTCCCTACTGCTCCCGCTGCCGACCTTGCCGATGATTTCTTGCTGGAAATTTACCAGGGGTCGGGGGGGCAGGTAGCCGATGCGGAGGGACGTCCGCTGCTGGATCGCCCACACCTGGAGGAGCTCTATCGCTTCATGGCGGTGATGGTCGAAGCGGGCCTGCTGGATTCCACGCGGCTGGCGACGCTGCCCGATGCGCGCGCCTGTTGGGAGACGTTCCAGACGGAGGCGGTCCAATCCAACCGCCCGCTGTTGAGTGCCGTCCCTGCCGGCGTTTACTGGAGCAGCGTCGCGCGGGTAGGGGCCGCGAGTTGGGCGCCAACCCGCGACGGTCAGCCTTTCGCCCTGGCGGAAGTGTGGTCGCTGGCGTTGGTCAGCACCGACTCTGCGCATGAGGACGCTGCCCTGCAACTGGCCCACTGGCTGAATGAGGGGGGACAGGCGGCCGATCTCTCACTGGCGGTGGCGATGTTGCCTCCGAGTCAGGAGGCGCTGGCGTTGTGGCCCCTTTCCACTGAAGGGGTGGCCTTCCTGGAGCAGCTCCTCCCCGCTACGGTCCTGTCTCCCCCTCCGACGGTGGATCAGCCTGTACGGCGGGCGTTGCAGGCCGGCTTGAATTTTCTGCTGACGACTGAGGACGCGACGCCGGAGCAGGCCGCAACCTATGCGTTGACCGTCTTGCGTAAATGAAACCAATTTTGGATTTCTGGCCGCGGGCCTCTGACTTCTGCCCTCTGCCCTCTGCCCTCTGCTTTCTGATCTCTGACTTCTGATCTCTGCTGTTAAGGATCTGCCATGCACCTGCACGAGGATCTGACATTCATCCGCGAGGCGGCACTGCGCGCGGTGGACCCGGCGCGGCTGGTGCGCGAGCAGCTTCGCGTGGCCGAGGGGCGGTTATGGATTGGGGAGAACGAATGGGACCTGGCGGAGCTGCGTGACCTTCGGGTCATCGCTGCCGGCAAAGCGGCTGTCCCCATGGCGCAGGCCGCCGGGGAGTGCCTGGGAGCCTCGCTTACGGCGGGCGTGCTGGTGACGAAAACCCATCATGCTGCCGGTCATGTCCTGCCCGATGGATTTCAGGTCTTCGAGGCGGGGCATCCCACGCCGGATATGAACGGCGTGCGGGCCGCCCATGCGGCGCTGCGGCTGCTGGAGGACCTTACGACGCGGGACCTGGTGTTGGTCTTGCTCTCCGGCGGCGCCTCGGCGTTGTTGCCGGCGCCCGTCGAGCCGCTGGTGCTGGCGGATTTGCAGGCCGTGACCTCCCTGCTGTTGCGCTCCGGCGCGCCGATTGGGGAGCTCAACGCCGTGCGCAAACACCTTTCGCGCCTTGCCGGCGGGCAGCTGGCCCGGCTGGCGGCGCCGGCTGCCGTGGTGACGCTGATCCTCTCCGACGTGATCGGCGACCCGCTGGACGTCATCGCTTCGGGGCCGACCGCGCCGGATCCGACGACGTATGCTGAGGCGTGGCGCGTGCTGGAGCGCTATGACCTGCTCCCTCGCGTCCCTTCGGCGGTGCGCGAGTATCTCGCAGCAGGCAGGGCCGGCGCCGTGCCGGAAACGCCCAAACCTGCCGATCCCTGTTTTGCGCGTGTGACCAACCTCGTGATCGGCTCCAACCGCGTCGCGGCGCGGGCAGCGGCGCAGGCCGCGCAGGAGGCGGGCTATCGTCCCTTGCTGCTGAGCACCTTCGTCGAAGGGGAAGCCCGCGAGGTGGCCAAAGTCGCCGCGGCGTTGATGCGGAGCGTGCGGACCTATGGGGAGCCGTTGCCGCCGCCCGCCTGTCTGCTGTGGGGCGGAGAGACGACCGTTACCGTGCGCGGCAACGGGAAAGGCGGGCGCAATCAGGAATTGGCGCTCGCCGCCGCGCTGGCGCTGGAGGGGTTGCCCGACATGGCGCTGCTCGCGCTGGCTACCGACGGGACCGATGGCCCGACGGATGCGGCCGGCGCCATCGTGGATGGTGCAACGGTCGGGCGCGCCCGGGCGCTGGGGCTCGATCTTTACGCCGCTTTGCGCGATAACGATGCCTATCCGGCGCTGGAGGCGTTGGAGGCGTTGTTGCGCCTTGGCCCGACGGGCACCAACGTCAACGATCTCCTGGTGATGCTCATCGCCTGAATCCCCTGCCTGGCCTCGCAGCCCGCGTCGGGAGGAGGCGCGCGGCGGCGAGGTCCACGATTTTTGCCTCTCATCGCGCCGCCGCTATCTTGCGTTTTCACTTGTGTGGAGTATTATCCCTTCCAGAATGCGTTTAACTGCCCTGTTAGAGGGGCGCGAGGAGTGGGGAATGTCTGCATCAAAGCTGAGTGCTTTTTGTGACCGTTTCCTCGAAGCCGGCTGGCTGTTGGGCGTGACCATCACGCCGGTGTTTTTCAATGTCTACTCACAGCGTGTCTTTGAGCCGGATAAGCTCACTACCCTGCGCGCCCTGGCGACGATCATGGCGGTCTTCTGGCTGATCCGTTTTATCGAGGCCTGGAGGCATAAGAAGACGCTGCTCCCCTTCACCTGGCGCACGCCGCTGGTGTTGGTGGCGCTGGTGACGATGGGCGTTTACGTGTTGAGCTCGCTGTTCTCGCTGGTGCCCTACACGAGCTTCGTCGGGTCGTATCAGCGACTTCAGGGCACGTACACGCTCTTCGCCTATCTGGTGATCTTCTTCGCGCTGTTGACCGGCCTGCACACCCGCGAGCAGTTGAATCGCCTGATCACAGTGTTGATTTTGAACAGCCTGCCGGTGGCACTCTACGGCATCATTCAGCGCAATGGACTGGATCCTCTGCCCTGGGCGGGAGACGTCCAACATCGTGTGGCCGCCAACATGGGCAACGCCATTTTCGTGGCGGCGTATCTGATCATGATCGCCCCTTTGACGGCTGCGAAGATCGTGGAAAGCTTCCAGGACATTCTCCGCCGTGAGCCATCGCGGGTGACCGACATTCTGCGCGCGGCCGGGTACATTTTCATCTTTGTCGTGCAGGTATTGACCATCATTTACTCGCAGAGCCGCGGCCCCTTCCTGGGCATCGGTCTGGCCTTGTTGTTGTTCCCCTACCTGCTGTTCCTGTTGCTCCAGCGCCAGGCGGTGATGGCGGACCCGGAAAAGCGGCCCTGGTACCGCGATCTGCTGAGCGGGCTGGGCCTGGCCGCCGGTTCGCTGGTGGTGATCGGGGCTTTGGCCGGGCTGGGGATGGTGTTGCCCATCAATGGCGGCACCTACATCGGTGGCGGTTTGGGCGTGCTCATCAGCGGCGGCTTCTGGCTGCGGCTGATCGTGGAGCGCAAGGGCTGGCGCTGGCTGTGGATCGGGTGGGCCTTTGTCGGTTTGCTGGTGGCGCTGGCGCTGCTGGCGATTAACCTGCCTGGCTCCTTGCAAGATCGCGTGCGGGAAAATCCCACCTTTGGACGCATGACGCGCCTCTTGCAATGGGAGAGCGGTTCAGGGCGGGTGCGCACCCTCATCTGGGAGGGCGTGCAGGAATTGATCACGCCGCACGAGCCTCTGCAATACCCCGATGGACGGCAGGACCCCTGGAATAGGCTGCGCCCCCTGATCGGCTACGGTCCCGAGTCCATGTACGTGGCGTACAACAGCTTCTACAAAGTCGAATTGGGGCACATCGAATCGCGCAATGCCTCGCCCGACCGTTCCCACAATGAGACATTGGATACGTTGGTGAACAGCGGGGTGTTGGGGCTGGGGGTTTACGTGTGGCTCTTCGGCGCGATCGTGTATTGGGGTTTGCACTGGTTGGGGCTGATGGACGACCGCCGACAGTTCTGGCTCTGGGTCGGCTTGATGGCTGGGATCACACTGGCGTTGTGGGGCTTCTTCATCTATTTGGGGCGCGCTTATCTCTTCGCGGTGGCGCTTCCCCTCGGCATGGTCGCGGGCACGGGGGTGTACCTCACCTGGGCCGCGCTCCGCGTGATGGTGCGGGGCAAGGCTGCTGTAGATCCGAACTTTTCTCCGCATCCTCACGGCCTCTTGCTGGCAGCGTTGGTGAGTGCGATCCTGGGCCATTTTGTGGAAATCAACTTCGGGATTGCCATCGCCGCGACCCGCACCACCTTCTGGACCTTCGCGGCGTTGCTGGTCGTGTTGGGGCTGCAATGGGTGCCTCCGCTAGTGGAGGCTGCTCCCGTCCCTGAGCCAGCAGCGACGAAGGGGCCGAACGGCGCGCACGCTCGCGCAAAGCGTCGCCCTCAGCCGCGAAACGCGCCCGGCGGGGCTTCGTGGGTGATCCCCGTCGTGGTGTTGAGCCTCACGGCGCTGTTCCTGCTGGGTACGCTGGCATATGACTTCATCAACAATCCTGCCCAATCTTCCAACGCCGCCGAGATTTTCTGGAACTCCTTGACGTTGATCTATGTCAAACAGCAACGTGCTTTTGGCGGCTTGATGATCGTCGTCTTCACGGCGCTGTTGTTCGGCGTGATTGGATTGGGAGAGCTCGAGCGCGAGGGGTTGCTGGCGACCCGCCCAAAAACACCGTGGTCGAAGATCGTACTCACTTATGCCGGCATCGTGGGGCTCGGGTTTTTGCTCTTTGCGGGGATCCTCGCCGGCACGCAGGCACAGTTGACTCAGACGACGGTTCAGACCATCGAGGACATTGTCGCCCTCGGCATGCAGCTGGCCAACACGCTGGGGAATTATTACGCGCTGATCTTCGTCATCGCGCTGGCGATTGCCTGGCTCCTGTCTCGCGGGACGTCGGCGTCGCCGCACAATGAGGGCGGCTGGAACTGGGGGGTCCTCGTCGTCGGCGTGCTGCTGGCGAGCTTTCTCCTCGTCGGCCCCTACTGCTATGATCTCGTGCGCGCCGACATCCTTTACAAGCAAGGACTGAGTTTTGCGAACAGCACCGATCCGACGAAAGTGCAGGTCGGCATTGCGCATTACGAGAAGGCGCTCGAGCTCGCGCCCCAAGAGGATTATTACATGCTCTTCCTGGGCAAGGCCTTGCTCGCCTATGCTCAATCCTCGTCTGCGCAGCTGGACGATGCCGCGCGCCTGGAGATTTTCCAGCGGACGGAAGAGGTGCTGCTCAAGGCGCAGCAGATCGCGCCGTTGAACACGGATCACTCGGCCAACCTGGCGCGGTTTTACCGCAGCTGGTCCTCTCGAGTGACGGGCGAGGAAAAGACCACTTTGCTGCGGAAGGCGGAGACCTATTATCAGCAGGCGTTGGCCCTGAGTCCGAATAACCCCGTCCTGTGGAATGAGTTGGCGATCCTGTATGCCTTTGACCTTCAGGACCAAGCGGCCTACACCCGCACCATTGAGCATTCCCTGGCGTTGGATCCTGAATTTGAGGAGACCTGGAGCCTCTCGGCGGATGTGAAAGCCAACATTCAGAAGGATTTGCCGGGCGCCATCGCCGATTACAAGCGGGTGCTCGAATTGTCCCCGAGACAATGCACCGTGCGTCGCGTCCTGGCCAATCTGCAACTGCAGGAGCAGCTGTGGACGGATGCGGAGTCGCTGCTGGAAGAAACGACGACCGTCTGCCCTACCATGACGGACTTGTGGGACATCTACCGCATGTGGGCCATTGCGGTTTATTATGAGGGCGATACCCCGCAGGCCGTGGCGTTGGCGCAGCAGGCGTTGGCGCTGGCGCCAGAGGCTCAGCGCGAGACCGTGCAGCAGCTGGTGGATTTCTTGCTGCAACCGGCGAATCCGTAATGGCGACCTATCTTGTCGTTTTTGTCGGCGCGCTGTTGCTGGCGATCGTGGGGACTCCCCTCGCGCGAAAGGTGGGGTTGCGCCTCAATGCCGTGGACCAACCCGACGCGCGCCGCAAGGTGCACACCGTCCCTACGCCGCGCCTGGGGGGGCTGGCAATCTACGGGAGCACGCTGCTGGCGGCCTTGCTGTTGGGCAATCGCTACAATATCACCCAGCTGGTGAGTATCCTCGTCGGCGCGACGATGGTGTCGTTTCTGGGCTTTTGGGACGACCGTTTCACCCTCTCGCCGTGGATCAAACTGGCGGGGCAGCTGGTCGCCGCGGTGTTGTTGGTGGTGACCGAAGTCTCTATCACCATGCTGCGCGTGCCGTGGCTCAACTCCGCCGTGACAGTGCTGTGGATTGTGGGCATCACCAACGCGATGAACTTGCTCGACAACATGGATGGCCTTTCCGGGGGCATTGCGGCCATCGCGGCCGCTTACTTCGCCCTGATGTGCAGCTTCTCCGGCCAATACCTGGTAGGGGCGTTGGCGGTGGCGGTGATGGCTGCCTGCATCGGCTTCCTCGTCTACAATTGGACGCCCGCCACCATCTTCATGGGGGATTCCGGCAGCCTGTTCCTGGGGTTTTTGCTGGCGGCCATCGGCATCAAATTGCGCTTCCCCGACAACGTGCCCTTCGTCACCTGGATGATTCCCCTGTTGGTGCTGGGAGTGCCCCTGTTCGATACGACGCTGGTCACTCTCTCCCGCCTGCGGCGTGGACTGAATCCCCTGACGACGCCGGGCACCGATCACACTTCCCATCGGCTCACCTATGCCGGGCTGACGCGGCGCGAGGCCGTCCTGGTGTTGTACATCGTCGGCTTTCTGTTGGGGGTGATGGCCCTGTTCGTGACCCGCGCATCGGCGCTGGAGGGCTATCTGATGGGCGGCCTGGTCTTCATCGGCGCCTGCTACGGCCTGTGGCGCCTGGAACGTCCTCCCTTTTGGCCCCCGGCGGCGCGGCCTGCAGTCCAGCCGTCAGCGCCTGCCGAACCATCCCCGCCGCCTCCCTCTGCGGATGCTGCCTGAGGGCATTACCGTAATTTTGGTGGTATAATTTTCTTAAATTCGTCAGGAAAGGGTTAGCTTCCTGACGGGTTCAGTTCACTGAGTTCATATATGTAAGGAGTAAGTCATGGTTAAAAAGCTTGTGACGGTTGTCAGCGGCATATTGTTGGTGACTTTGCTGCTCAGCGCTTGTGGAAATACTGCCACCCCGGAAACGACGCCGGCTCCCACCTCGACATCACAACCGACGCCAGAGCCCACGACTGCCGTGGTCCAGACACCTGATGCTCCTCCCACTGCCGTTGAGCCGGCGACGTGCGAGGTGTATTCACTCACTATACCTGTTCGCCCTCTCGATGATACGGATCATGTGAAGGGCGTCAATCCAGAGGCGGCCACTTTCACCATCATCGAGTATGCCGATTTTCAATGCCCGGCGTGTTCTGCCATGGCGCCGGTGATGTCCGAATTTCTCAAAAGTCACCCTGAGGTGCGGTTGGTCTATCGGCATTTCCCATTGAGTTTTCACGTCAATGCGCAGCTGGCAGCGGAAGCCGCGGAAACGGCTGCCGCGCAGGGAAAATTCTGGGAAATGCACGACCTGTTATATGCGCGCGTTTCGGAGTGGGGGGAGCTGGCGGCTGATGCGGCGCAGGCCAAAATGACCGATTTTGCCAGGGAATTGGGTCTCGATGCAGAACTCTTCGAGCGTGACCTGAAGGCGGGCACCTATCGCGACAAGGTTGACCGGGAGTCGGCGGAGGCGCAACAGCTGGGATTGCCGGGCACGCCGACCTACATTTTCGAGGGGATGGTCTATCCGGCGGATCAGATGGGCATTTCCGCCGAGGGGTTAGAGGCGTTCCTCCCCATGGTGCAGCAGCTGCTCGCCTTGCAGCCCCGCCAGTATACGGAGCTGCCCCCCGTCGTGCTGGATACCACCAAACGCTATGAGGTGACCGTCCAGACCAGCAAGGGCGACATCGTTTTCGATCTCGACACGACCGGTGCTCCGACCCAGGTGAACAACTTCCTTTTCCTCGCGCAGGAGGGATGGTACGACGGGACTACCTTCTTCTTTGTCATGGACAATTTCGCGGCGGTCACCGGCGACCCTTCCAACACTGGCAGCGGCAGCCCCGGCTATTACTGCATCGGCGAAAGTGTGGGGTCGTTCAGTGAGGCCGGACTGGTCGGCCTGGTCCCCAATGGGCAGTTCTTCTTCTCACTGGGCGCCGATGCCACACGGCTTGACGGAGCCTATCCCGTGATCGGGCGGATCACCCAGGGCCTGGAAGTGTTAGACCAGCTCCAGCGCTCCGACACCGTGACGTCTACTGCGGAACTCGATGTGGTAGAAAAGGTGTTGGTGACGGAGAAGTAGTTCTGTCGCGCTCCAGGTTCGTGCTCATGCCAATGCAGCGGGGACGTGTGTGAGGGATTTCCCACGCCCCCGCTGTGTTAGAAATTCTGAGGCGGTATTTTCAGCGGAGGAGATTTCATCATGCAAAACCGTAGATCCGTCCTGTGGATCATCATGACGCTGGTGGCGCTGCTCTTGCTGGCGGTGAGTTTGGGCTGTCTGGGCCTGGCGTTTTTAGCTCCCACGATGCGTACGATAGAGGCTGAACAGCGGAACCTCTCGGCGCTGCTTTTGGCCAGTATGGGCGTGCTCGGGTTGAGTGTGACTGCAGCCCTGTTGTGGAGTTGCCTCGAAGGCTCGGCGGAGCGCCCGGCGCCGCTGTTTTATCCGCGACGAGCCTGGATCACGCTGGCGGCGGGATGGTTGCTCAGCCTTGCTGGCGCCGCCCTGTTGCTATCGGCGGGCACCCTGAATTTCCTGGCTGCGCCGCTGCATGTGGCGCTGGTCATCTTGCCGGCGCTGCTGCTCTATGCGGTGGCGGCGCTGGTCGGCGGACGAGGGGCGGGTGTCACACGCCGGCAGGCGACGTTGCTGTCGCTGAGCGGCGCGTTCTCCACGCTGCCGGCGCTCCTGGCTGAAGGCGTGGGAATCCTGGCCAGCGGCTTGCTGGTGGGAGTCGGCGCTTCTTTGATCCCAGGTGGGGCGCAGGAGTTGGAACGCCTGATGGAGCAGTTGAATCAGTGGTCGCAGCTGCCGCCGCAGAC
>Ga0209606_1000365_pt1 | contig 69788 bp, 50 predicted proteins | sample AD_UKC057_MetaG_FD_184412 | JGI IMG/M metagenome (GOLD analysis project Ga0209606, IMG submission 184412) | Active sludge microbial communities of municipal wastewater-treating anaerobic digesters from USA - AD_UKC057_MetaG (SPAdes) (version 2) | ecosystem: Engineered > Bioreactor > Anaerobic >...
ACGGCAGGACTGATCAATGGCGACGCCGCCCATGCTTTTGCGCGTCAGCGGCATGAAGCGCAGGGCGTAAAATGGAGGCTTTTCGATTCTGGGGGGATGCGCCCAGACTGATCGTGACGTGCCGATAATACACAGAGCGCCTTCACTCGTCAGCCCGGTTCCGCCGTAAGTGGGCGCCATCTCAATGACGGCAACATCGATGTTTTTTTGCTCCAGTTCCCACGCAGCTGAAAGCCCCGCGATACCCGCGCCGACCACAATTACACCATGCCGTTGTTCTTTTTGAGCCGCCATGACCACAGCCGATAAACATAAGACCATAGCCATGGAAAGGAACAGTACTTTTTTGAATAGCTTCATCTCAACCTCTCAAAAATGCGTTATTTCAGACATTGCTTTCCGCAATCGATCCAAAATTGATTTCAGCAATTGAAAAGGGTGTGCAGATTCGGGTAAAAGTGTCATCGGAATAAGCGGATATAAATCCGAAGAGCAGGCGCCCCGAAAAACGCGTGTAACAAAATATCGGGTCAAATTCCACACTTTTTTCCCGGATGGGAATTTTTTGAGGTTGCTGTCGATTCAGGGAATGGCGGGTGTTGAAGAACTAAGGGGAAGAACTAAGGGTCGAATCTTTACTCTTGACGTTTCAGATTGATAACGTGGTAATCTGTCACCATTGCGATCTTTCCGGCGGCTGGAGAATGTTCTTCAACCGCTTTTTGTTTGCTTGGAACGGTTTGTCTGGATGTTTTATGCGGCTGTATTACCCCACCCATAGAATGAAGCATATTTGCTGCTTTGAAGTGGCAATCATCACTCCAATCCCAAATTACGAATTGCAACTTGCAGGCATCAGGTGAAACACAGATTCACTCCTCCCATTTTACCCCGACGTCCCAGGGTATCTTATGCCAATTGATAATTTTTATGAACACAAGGTGAAAGATAAGTACGCAGCAACCGGATGAACCTTAAAACCTTTATGGAGGCAAAAGAAGATGATCACTCAAAGAAGCTTCTTGAGGCCATTATGGGTGTAGAATAATTGGCAATAACAAACCGGGAATTTCAAAATGAATATAGGTCTATTCCCCCACTGCCTGCCAGGCGGCCGTGTATTCCCATGATTTGATCTTTGGCGCGGCATCGTCCTGATGCCAGCTTCCCGCGATTCCCGATGCTTTGACGGTCAGATCGAAGTGGCACATGGCGATGCCCATGTCGATTTCCTGCAGTGAAACATCCCTCAGGTGACGGTATCCCGCACTGCGCGACAGATAGAATGAAAAAGCGCTTTGCTCCGGTTCGCGGATGATCCGCCAGGGCTGTTTGTTGGAGGCCGAAGGCGCCAGACGGACGTTTTCCAGGGCTTCAGCGTAAGGGCCCGCCTCCCCGGCGGAAAGCGGGGCGGCGGTGCTGTCGCGAAAGAAAAGTTCCGTCCATGGCAGGCGATGGTCGGAGCCCGCGAAGCCACGCAGGATCCGCTCCGCCAGCCTCAGTCGCCCCGTCGCGAAGCCCACGGGACTGACGGTCGGCATCAGTTCATCGCGCCGCATGCCCGCCGCTCGGCCGAAGGCGCTGATCGCGAAGGTGCCGCCCAGCCAGCAGGTGCCCAGGCCCAGTTCGGTGGCCTTCAGGATGAGTTTTTCCTTGCAGTATCCATAGTCAACCGTAGCCATCGGCGCGGGTCGGATCATTCCCGCGAGGTACAGCCGGGCATTTTGAATCACGCCGTACGTGCCCAGTTTTTTCCAGACGTCACGCGGCAGTTCGTCCATCTCGAGCAGGACGAAGCGCGGCGCGTTCCCGAACAATCCCGGCGCGGACGCTTCGACGGCCTGCCGGAACGTCCGAAGAAGGTCATCGTCCAGAGGTTTATTGTCGTAAGATCGGCAGGAAAAACGCCTGCGGATGATCGCGGATACTGGGGTCATATCGCCTCCCGAAAATATTTATTGTCAAATATTGCGCGATTCCTTTATACTATCAACAAAAAAATTGATTCACGACTTTTCCATTTGGAGGAATAGCGGGACTATGAAACTCGCCACGGTTGAACAAATGCGTGAAATGGACGGCTATGCCGTCGAAAAGCTGGGGATGGCGGAAGAAATACTCATGGAAAACGCAGCGCACGCGGCTGTATCCCTGCTGCAAAAGACTTTTGGCATCCAGGGCAGGATGTTTGTCATCTTCTGCGGCGCCGGCAACAACGGGGGCGACGGTCTGGCTCTGGCCCGGCTGATTAAATCGGCCGGCGGCCGGGTAAAAGTATTTTTGACGGCTTCTCCCAAAAAATACGGCGGGGCCGCCAAAATCAACTATGACATTTTATGCAACCTGGACGCGGACATTCAGCTTCTGACAAAGGCCCAGGAGTCGCGCGCCGACGTGCTGGCCGCCGACGTCTTGGTGGATGCGATTTTCGGCACGGGGCTGGACCGCGACGTCAGGGGGCTGGCGGCCGATGTGATTGCGCTCGTCAACGCCTCCGGCCGGCCGGTGGTGAGTCTGGACATTCCCTCCGGCATCTCCGGCAACAGCGGGCAGGTGATGGGTGAGGCAATTCGCGCGACGCACACGGTGGCGTTCGGTTTGCCGAAGCTCGGGAACCTTTTGTACCCCGGGTATGAACATTGCGGAGCGCTTTGGGTGACGCACATTTCCTTCCCGCCTTCGCTCTATGAGAGCGACGCGCTGACGGTGGAAACCAACGGTACGGCGACGGCTCTCCCTCCGCGTCCCGCCCAGGCCTATAAAAGCTCCATGGGCGACGTTCTGTTCATCGCCGGAGGGGCCAACTACTTCGGCGCGCCGTATTTTTCCGCGATGGCTTTTCTGAAATCGGGCGGAGGCTACGCGAGGCTCGCGGCGCCCGCTTCAATCATTCCCTTTGTGGCCCAGTCCGGCCGCGAAATCGTTTACCTGCCGCAGCGCGAAACGGCGCTGTACAGCCTCTCGCTCAAAGCCAAACCGGACCTGCTGGCGCTTGCGGAAAAAGCCGACATGGTGGTCATGGGCCCCGGCCTTTCGCTGCAGGAGGAGACGACCAAGCTCATCCGGGAACTCGCGGCCGTCATCTCCCGTCCGCTTTTGATCGACGGGGACGGACTGACGGCCATCGCCGAACGGCCGGAAATTCTGCTCAAACGGAAGGCGGAAACGATTCTGACGCCGCACGCGGGCGAGATGGCGCGGCTGACGCGAAAAACCATCGCCTGCGTGAATGCCGACAAGATCGGTGTCCTGAGGGAGGCGTCGAAAAAACTGAACGCCACGGTGGTTTTCAAAGGCCCGCATTCCCTCATCGGCCTGACGGACGGCCGGGTGTATGTCAATTTGAGCGGCAATCCGGGCATGGCCACCGCCGGAAGCGGCGACGTCCTGACCGGCTGCATCGCGGCCATGCACGGCCTGGGGCTGCCGCCCCCGCTTGCCACCCGCAAGGGGGTTTTCCTGCACGGCTGCGCCGGAGATCTGGCCGCCGCCCAAAAAGGCCGGGACGGCATGACGGCGACGGATATTCTGGAGCACCTGCCGCAGGCGCTGAAAAACGACCGCGAAAGCACGGCGGCCGAAAAGCAATACGAGCCGCCCGTCCTGTTCTAGAGAGAGGCGGCTCCCGGACGGTATGGCTTGCTTCAGGGGGCTCACTTCGGGATTGACTTTCCCCCGGAGCCGCGCCTATACTCCCGTTAATACAATACGAAAGACGGGAGAAATGACATGGCCGGAATACCCCATCTCCAGTGGTCCAACAGCATCAGCGTTCGCGTGGACAGCATCGACGCCCAGCACAAAAAACTTTTTGAAATCACCAATCGCCTGATCGATGCTTTTGAAGCCGGATCCGGCGATTTTTTGGAGGTGATCGGCGAACTGGTGGAATACACGACCATTCACTTTCACGACGAGCAGATGGTGATGATGAATGCGAAGTTTCCGGGCCTCGCGGCGCATACCGCGGAGCATGACAAATTCATCGCGAAAGTCGAAGATTTTCTTCAGGCTTACAGCGAAGGTCACAAGGACGCGGGGCGGACGATGCTCGTTTTTTTGAAAGACTGGCTTTTCGCCCACACCTCGGACCTGGACATGGAATTTGCTCAGTATTTGGCAAAAAAATCCGCGAAGTGAAATCCGATCGCCTCAAACGAACAAGAAAGGTTTGACCATGGCAGACGCGTCCAAAATTGCCGAATTGCAGGATACTTTGAGGCAGCAGAAGGGATTGCAGAACCTCACCAACCGCATCAATGCCGCGACCGGCATTCCACAGATGGTTGCCGAGGTTCGTCCGCTGCTGATCGATCTGTTCCGGGTTGAGGCCGCGCATGTGTATGTTCGGGAAAAAGGCCGCAAAGACGTACATACCTTTATAGCCCCCGCCGGTCAGACCGCTGAAGTGAAAACGGCTCTCGGCCCCCAGACCCTTCCCGGATACGTCGTGAATACGGGGAAAATGATTCATGTCAACGACGTTGGCGATCCCGGCCAGACCGAGGCCTACCAGAACTTTCCGCTCGGCGAAGGCGAAAACCGCCGTTTCGGCGTCGGCGTGCGGCAGATCCTGGCCATGCCGGTTTTTTACGGCGGCGAAACGATTGGCGCGGTCGAGGTGATCAACAAAAAGGAAGCCGCGCCGTTCGGGCAAAAAGAGCCGGCGCTTTTGCAGAATATTTCCGGACTGCTCGGCGTGGCCCTCTACAATTTTCTGCTGATCGATCCCAAGGCAAAAAGATTGAAAGGCACCTATCTGGTTTCCAACGGCCTGATCACGCAGGAAGCCATGGACCGGGCCAAGGAAGAAGCCCGGGTGACCAAGGAGCCGCTCCAGGACGTGCTGGTGAAGAAATTCAACATCAGCAAAGAAGACGTCGGACGGGCCTGCGAATTTTTCTGGCAGTGCAAATTTGTTTCTTTCGACAAGAAAACGCCGATTCCCGGCGAACTGCTGAAAAATCTGAAAAGAGACTACCTGATCCGGGAAGTCTGGGTCCCCCTGGAAAAAACGGAAAAAGGCGTTCGCGTGATTATGGATGATCCGCAGGACATTCTCCGGCGCGACGCCATTCAAAAGTCTTTCAAGATAAAATCCGTGCAGTTTGACGTGGCGCTGAAAGAGGATATTCTCCAGTTCATTGACCTGTTCATGCAGAGCGGCGCGGAAGAAGCGTCCTTTTCGGATCTTTTGGGAAAGCTTGAGACGGGGGAAGGCGAGAAGAAAGAAGAGCCGGAAGATGTGGACGAGTCCGACAGCGCCATCATTCAACTGGTCAACAAGATCATCGGCGACGCGTTCAACCGCCGGGCGTCGGACATTCATATCGAACCGAATGTGATCGACAAGAACGTGCTGGTGCGGTTCCGGGTGGACGGGGACTGCGCGCTGTATCAGACCGTCCCTTACTCCTATCGGTCGGCGCTGATTTCCCGCATTAAAATCATGGCCAATCTGGACATCACCGTGAAGCGGGTTCCGCAGGACGGAAAGATCAAGATCAAGCGGTCCGGCGCGGATGAAATCGAGCTGCGCGTCGTGACGATTCCGACGCAGGGCGGCGTGGAGGATGTGGTGATGCGCATCCTGGCCAAAGGCGACGCGCTGCCGCTTTCCGCCATGCGGATGTCGGAGAAGAACTATCAGGATATTTTGAAAATTTGCGAGCAGCCCTACGGGATGATTCTGGTGGTCGGACCCACCGGCTCGGGAAAAACGACCACGCTGCACGCGATTTTGAACCACATCAACAAGCCGGACCGGAAAATCTGGACCGCCGAGGACCCGGTGGAGATCACCCAGCGGGGGTTGCGGCAGGTGCAGGTGCAGCCGAAAATCGGATTTGATTTCGCCGCGGCGATGCGGGCGTTTCTCCGCGCCGATCCGGACGTGATCATGGTCGGTGAAATGAGGGATTTTGAAACGGCCAAGATCGGCGTCGAGGCGTCGCTTACCGGGCATCTGGTGTTGAGCACCCTGCATACCAACAGCGCTCCGGAGACGATTTCCCGGCTGCTGGACATGGGGATCGACCCGCTCAATTTCGCGGATTCCCTGCTGGCGGTGCTGGCGCAGCGGCTGGTCCGGACCCTGTGCGCCCGGTGCAAGGAGGCTTACCATCCGAGCCGGGAGGAATATGATCAGATCGCGCAAAGCTTCGGCGCCGAGTATTTTGAAAAGCAGAACCTTCCCTATTCCGACGCCCTGACGCTTTACCGCCCCAAAGGGTGCGACGAGTGCGACCAGACGGGATACAAGGGACGGATCGGCATTCACGAACTGCTCCTGAATTCACCGGAAATAAGGAAGCTGGCCATTGACCGGCAGGAGAGCATCGAAACGCTCCGGAAAACCGCCATGGATCATGGGATGCTGACCCTTTACCAGGACGGCGTGCTGAAAGCCTTTCAGGGGTTGACGGATATCAAACAGGTGCATCGGGTCTGCGTGACGTCGAAGTAGCGCCGCGCCGCGGGTTTTGTCTTTTCCGCCGCCGGCCGCATGAGCGTCAGATTTTCCTCGACAGGATATAGGCGGCTACGGCCGTCAGGTGTTCTTTTTCGGGACTGGCGGGGAAAACGTCCAAACCGTTTCGGGCCTGCGTGATGAATTGCGCCGCCCGCTTGAGCGAATAATCGATGCCGCCCGCCTTCCGAATTTCCTCAAAAATATTTTGCAGGACTTCGGGGGCGAGCTCCTTTTTCTCAATCGCCTTCTTGATCCTTTCACGCCGGTCCGGTGAGCAGTGCGCCAGCGTGTAAATCAGCGGCAGCGTCATTTTGCCTTCTTCCAGATCTTTGCCGATCGATTTTCCGAAATCCTCTTCGCGGGCCATGTAATCGAGCGTATCGTCCGTGATCTGAAACGCCATGCCGATGTTGCAGCCGTATTGTCCCAGGGCGCGGGCCTGCGCCGCCGGAGCTTCGGCCAGAACGGCCCCGCATTCGCAGGCGGAGGAAATCAGGACGGCGGTTTTCTTTTCGACGATGCTCAGGTATTCCTCCTCGGTGAGGCGGGTGTCTCCGCACTTCATCAACTGGAACACCTCGCCTTCCGACATCACGTTGGTCATTTTCGACATGAGCTGAACGATCCGGATGTCGCCGATGCCGGCCAGGAGGCTGAACGCTTTGGAATACAGGAAGTCGCCGACCAGAACGCTGGCCGCGTTGCCCCAGACATGGTTGGCCGAGGTTTTTCCCCGGCGGATCAGGGCCTCGTCGATGACGTCATCGTGCAGGAGGCTGGCCGTGTGAATAAATTCGATGGAGGCCGCGAGTGGAAAGCGGTGCGGACCGTCATAGCCGCAAAGGCGCGCGCAGATCAGATGCAGGAGCGGCCGGAATCGTTTGCCGCCGCTGTCGATCAGGTGATGCGCGACGTCGGGAATCAGCCGGACGTCGGATGTAATGTACCGGTCCAGGTGGGTTTCCACCCTGCTCATCTCTTCTTTGTAAAGGGAAAAAACATCCGCCAGATCCATGATCCTGCTCCGGGTTCGTTCGTGAAAAGACTATAGTTTCATTTTTCGGCAATTGTCAAACAGGATTTCTCCGAAAAGGTCGTAATGGTCGCAGCCGGTGATTTTGCAGCGGACGAAATCGCCGGCGGCGGCCCGGCCTTTTTTCAGGTAGGTGACCCCGTCGACGTCCGGCGCCTGCCGGCGGCAGCGCCCGACCAGCGCGAATCCCCGGCGCTCGCTTTTCCCTTCGATCAGCACCTCCTGGATGGAGCCGATCAGCGTTTGGTTCACGGCCAAGGAAATGTCCGCCTGTTCGTTCATGACCGCGTCTCGCCTTCGCTCCTTCTCTTTTTCAGAGATGCGCGACGGAAGGTCCGCGGCGGGCGTGCCTTCTTCCCGCGAATAGGTGAAAACGCCGAGGTGGTCGAACCGCATATTCCGCACAAAATCCATCAGGCGGTCGAACCGCTTTGGCGTTTCCCGCGGAAAACCCACGATGAGGGAGGTTCGAAGCGCAAGGTCGGGCATCATGCCTCTCGCCTGACGAATGATTTCCCGAATGGTCTTTGAAGAAACGCGGCGGTTCATGGCGGCAAGGATTGCGTCGTCGATATGCTGAATGGGCAGATCGAGGTAGCGGCAGATGTTTTCCCGCGAGGCCATGGTTTCCAGAACGCCGGTCGTGACGTGCGCCGGATGCGCATACAGAAGCCGCAGCCGGCGCAGGCCGGAAACCGCCGACACATCGGTCAGCAGGCCGGAGAGAAGCGGCCGGTTTTTTAAATCTTTTCCGTAAGCGGTGGTGTCCTGGCCGATCAGAATGATTTCCCGAACGCCGCGGGCGACCAGGTTTTCCGCTTCGAGCACAATGTCTTCCGGCCTGCGGCTTCGCGCCCGCCCGCGGATGGAGGGAATGGCGCAGTAGGTGCAGCGGTTGGAGCAGCCGTCGGATATTTTCAAATAAGCGGTGGCGGCGCCGGAAGGCAGGACCCGTTTGTGGTGAGCCGTCATCAGAAAATCCGGCCTGGAAACAATCGCCTTCCGTTTGGCCCCGCCCGCCTGCAGACCCTGCAGATGTTCGGCGATGCGTCCGACTTCTCCCGTGCCGATCCACAGGTCGGCTTCGGGAATTTCGGAAAGCAGCTTTCGGCCGTAGCGCTGGGCCAGACAGCCGGCCACCACCAGCCTGATGGCGCCGCCGCGCTGCTTTTTGATTTCCGCCAGCGCCAGAATCGCTTCCAGAGACTCTTCCTTGGCCGGCCCGATAAAGCCGCAGGTGTTGACCAGAACGACATCAGCGTCCTGGGGACGATTGGCCATCGTCATTCCGGAGTCCCTGGCCAGAGCCCCCATGACTTCCGAATCGATCAGGTTCTTGGAGCAGCCCAAAGAGATGATGTGCAGTTTTCCGGCAAGCAATTTTTTCACTGCGGAAGTTTCCGAATCAGAACCTTGCGGGGTTTCGCGCCGTCGGAGGGGCCGACGACGCCTTCGCGCTCCATCTGCTCGATCATGCGCGCAGCGCGGTTGTAGCCGATTTTCATGTAGCGCTGCACCAGCGAGATGGAGGCCTGCCCCAGTTCGCCGACCAGCGCGACGGCCTCGTCGTATTTCTCATCGTAGCCGTCTTCATCGGACCGGGTCTGGGAGGACTCCAGTTCAAATTTTTCAATCGAGGCGTCGTAGGTCGGCTGGGCCTGCATTTTGATGAAATCGACGATGCGCGATATTTCCGTATCCGACAGGTACGCGCCGTGAATGCGGGTGAGCTTGGAGCTGCCGGGCGGGATGAAGAGCATATCGCCCGCGCCCAGGAGCTGCTCCGCTCCCGGCTGATCGATGATGGTGCGCGAATCGATTTTGGAGGAGACTTTGAACGAAATGCGCGTCGGGAAATTGGCCTTGATCAGTCCGGTGATGACGTCCACCGAGGGGCGCTGCGTGGCGAGGATCAGGTGGATGCCGGCCGCCCGCGCCATCTGCGCCAGCCTCGTCAGCGATTCTTCCACGTCCCGGGGCGCGACCATCATCAGATCGGCCAGCTCGTCGATCACGACGACGATGTAGGGCAGCTGGACATGCTCAAACGGAGCGTCGCTTTCGATTGCGGCCTCCTCCGTGTCCGCGTCGGGCCGTGGTTCGGGTTTCGGCTCCCTGGCCGCCTTCCTGGTTTTGCCGCGGGTGACGAGCATTTCATTGTAGGCGTCGATGCTTTTGACGCCCATCTGGCTGATGATCTGATAGCGGCGCTCCATTTCCTCCACCGTCCAGCGCAGCACCTGCGAGGCCTTTTTCGGGTCCACGACGACCGGGTGCATCAGATGCGGAATGCCTTCGTAGGAAGACAGCTCCAGCCGCTTGGGATCGACCATCAGAAACTTGATGTCTTGGGGCGGCGCCTTGAAAAGAATGCTGCAGATCATGGCGTTGAGCGCGACGCTTTTGCCGGAGCCGGTGGTCCCGGCAATGAGCAGGTGCGGCATTCTGGCCAGGTCGGCAATAACCGGCGCGCCGACGAAATCCACGCCCAGCGCGATGGGCAGACGCAGGGAGGATTCGGTAAAGGCGTCGTTGTCCAGCACGTCCTTGAGGAACACCGGCTCTCTTTTGAGATTGGGAATTTCAATGCCGATCACGGACTTGCCGGGAATCGGCGCCAGAATGCGGATGCTGGGCGCCATGAGCGCCAGCGCAAGGTCGTCGGTCAGGCTGGTGATGCGGTTGATCTTGACGCCCGAAGCCGGCTCCAGCTCGTACATGGTGATGACCGGGCCGGGCAGAACCTCCACCACGCGCCCTTCGACGCCGAAGTCGGCCAGCTTCTTTTCCAGAATGCGCGAGTTGGTGATCAGGTGGTCGCGTTTGACGCGGGTGTCTTTTTGCGGCGGCTCGCTGAGCAGCGTAAACGGCGGCAGCTGAAAGTCGCCGTCGGGCTTCATTCGGGAAAAATCAAAATGCGTCTGCTCGGCTTTTTTCGCTTTTGCTTTTCTGGGCGGGGCTTTTGCCCCGGCGTCCTCGATGACGGGCGGCGGATTCTTTTCGGTTTTCAGCCGCGTCCACCAGCCGCTACAGAAGGAAACGATCCGGCCCCATGCGGCGGAAAGCCCGATCCTTACGGACTGCGAGAATCTTTCGGTTGCCGACACCAGCGAGAATTCGACGGTGAAAAACAGCGCGACCATCATCCAGACGATCAGAAGAATAAAGGTTCCCACCGGATTGAAGTAGCCCTGCAGAAACCGGACAAGGCCGGCGCCGATAACGCCTCCCGACGGGAAGGTTGTTTTGTACACCGTGACGCCGCCTGGGATCAGGGCGTCGAAAAGAGCGGCGCAGGCAAGCGTCAGAAACAGGAAGCCTGTTACGCGCTGGATTTTCAGGCCGAAATCCGGACGCCGGAAAAATTGAAATGCCAGCGCCAGGGAAGCGGCGGGCAGCAGGAAAGAGGCAAGGCCCAGAAGAAAAATCATCCAGCCGGCCGCATGGGAGCCGACGATGCCCGTCCAGTTTCTCGTTGACGAGGGGTCGCCGATGAATTTCATGGGGGAGGGGTCGTCCGGCGAAAAGGAAAACAGGCACAGGAAGAGAAACAGCGACAGCGCGAGGCAGACGACGCCCTTGATTTCCCGAAATCTTGCAGACGGAGGATGGCTGAAATCTTCCTGCATCAGAGCGTCGCTTTCGCGTCCACCTGGACGTCTTTGAGGCTGGCCGTACCGGCATCGCGGTAGGCGTTGTAATTGCTGATAATGACCTGCCGGACCCTTTGAATCAGTTCATGCCGGCTTTCCAGCGTGTATCCGACCGCGGGAATCGGCTTGTCGATGACCAGCTTGATTTTCCCGGATTTGATTTTCAGCGAACGCTTCGGCATGATTTTGCCGCTCCCGACGATGCTGATCGGAACGATCGGCGCGCCCGCCTGAATGGCCAGGTAAAAAGTGCCCTGCTTGAAGGCCTTGATTTCCCCGTCGCGGCTTCTCGTGCCTTCGGGGAAGGTCATGACCGACTTGCCTTCGCGGATCCGCAGGGCCGCCAGGTCCAGGCTCCGCAGGGCTTTTTCGTGATTCTGCCGGTCGATTTCAATGTAGCCCGCGCTTCTCATGGCCTGGCCGAAGACGGGAACGGCAAACAGCTCTTTTTTGGCGATCCAGCGAAACTGTCCCGGAACGAAGGCCAGCGCGATGAGAATGTCAAAATCGCTCTGGTGGTTGGCCATCAGCACCTGCGGTCTGCCGGGCGCGATGTTCTCCCGGCCGATGACCTGCACTTTCGTTTTGCTGATCGCCAGCAAAATCCGGCTCCAGATCCGGGCCACCTTGTGGACGTTGTTTTCCGCATTGTCAAAAAAGGAATAGGTCACCGCCCAGAATGAAAAGAAAGCGGTGATGGCCACGCCTATGGAGACTAAAACGGCTGAACGGATCATCGGTATTTTTTCCTGCTCGAATGCCGAGGCGCCAAGAATGTTTTTTCAAGGTTTTTCTACTTGATAAACCTGTTGAAGTCAACAGTGAATCGCGTTTTTCTCCCGAGGCATCCGCCCTCGTTCGGACGGATCATTTGCGGCCTGCCGATGACTCCCGGTCACGTCGTGTTTCAATCAGGATAAGGGATTGCGGCTTTTGATAAATTTGTCAAAAATGCCGAAAAAAAGGATTTTCCGCTTGACAAATGGTTGCCGCTCATTTAAGAAGCCTGCCTAAGCAAAAGACATTCAAGAGCAACACCAATGGAACGCCGCCCGGACTTTATGTGTTGAAAGGCAGGGAACGGGGCTGCGTCATTCGGATAATGGAGTATCCATGGAACTATTTCTGCAGCAGGTTTTTAACGGAATCATGTTGGGGAGCACGTATGCCATCGTCGCCCTGGGCCTGACGATGGTTTTCGGCATTCTGCATGTGCCGAACTTTGCGCACGGCCAGATGTACATGCTGGGCGCCTATGTCTGCTTCTTTTTAATTACCATGTTCGGTTTTTCCTACTGGCCCGCGCTGGCGGTGTCGGCCGTCGCGCTTGCACTGGGGGGCGTCATTCTGGAGGTCCTGGTCTTCAAGCCGGTCCGCAACGCCGGGGGCATCACCCCGTTCATTGCCGCCCTGGGCGCGCTGATCATCCTCGAAAACGCGGTCGTCGTGCTTTGGGGACCGGCAGGCCACCGGATTCCGAATCCGTATCCCGGCATCATCGACGCCTTCGGCATCACGATGTCCACGCAGCGCCTGCTCGTGATCGGAGTTGCCTTCCTGCTGATTGTTCTCCTGCAGATCTTCATTAAAAAAACAACGCTGGGCAGCACCATCGAGGCGGTTGCCCAGAACAAGGAAGGCGCCACGCTGGTCGGCATCAACGTCAACCTGGTATCCGCCATGACTTTTGCCATCTCCACCGGGCTGGCCGCCATCGCCGCCTGCCTGGTCGCCCCCATTTTCATGATTTCTCCCAGCATGGGCTCGCTCGTCGGCATGAAAGCCTTTGTCATCGTTATTCTCGGCGGACTGGGAAGCATTCCGGGAGCGATCGTGGGAGGCATCATTCTGGGATTGATCGAGGCCATCGGCGGCGGGTATTTGTCGGCGGCATACAAGGATGTGTTCGGTTTCGGCGCTCTCGTGCTGATCCTCGCGATCAGGCCGACCGGCCTGTTCGGGAAGGAGATTAAGGGCAGATGATGAAGTGGCTGAAGGCAAATTGGTTTTATCTGGCGGTTCTGGCGGCAGCCCTGGTTCTTCCGCTTTTCATAACGAACCGGTATTACAGTCAGGTCATTACGATGAGCCTGCTTTTTGCGATCGGCGCATTGAGCCTGAATCTGATTATGGGCTTTACCGGACAGGCCTCGCTGGCGCACGGCGGGTTTTTTGCGATCGGCGCATACGGCGTCGCGATTCTCACTTATACGCTGGGCTGGAACTTCTGGCTGGCCCTTCCCGCGTCGGCGCTTCTGGCCGGTGCGGTCGGATTTGTGGTCGGTCTGCCGGCGCTGCGCACCCGGGGGTCCTACTTCGCGATCACCACGCTGTGCCTGGGCGAAATCATCTACCTGATCGCAGGCAACTGGATGGAACTGACGGGAGGCCACAACGGCATCGTGGGCATTCCCGTTCCCAGCCCGATCATGATTCCCGGCATGGGGCAGCTGAATTTTGAATCCCAGATTCCCCAGTATTACCTCGTCCTGTTTTTCCTGCTGGCGACCCTTTTTGTCCTGTATCGCCTGACGAAATCCCTGCGCGGCTTGACGTTTCTGGCTACGGCCATCAACGAGGACCTGGCGGAAGCCGTGGGGATCAACACCTTCCGCACCAAGCTGCTGTCTTTCGTCGTGGCCAATTTCTTCGCGGGGCTCGCGGGCGGCATTTACGCCAGCCTCATCGGCAGCATTTCTCCCTCGGTCGCTTCAGTCGCCATGACGTTCAACTTCCTGATGTATGTGCTCCTCGGCGGCATCACGACACTGGCCGGTCCGATCATCGGCGCCTTTTTGATTCCGGTTCTCCTGGAATATCTGCAGTTCCTGCAGGATTATCAGATGATTTTGTTCGGATTTTTGCTGATCATCGTGATCATCTACTTCCCGACGGGATTTATGGGATTGTATAAAAAAGTGAGCGACAAAATGAAGAAATCGAAAGTGGGGGCCAAACGTGCTGCTGAAAGGTGAAAATCTGGTAAAAAATTTTGGCGGCACCATTGCCGTCAATGATGTCAGCTTTGAAGTCCATGAAGGGGAAATCCTGTCCATCATCGGCCCCAACGGCGCGGGCAAATCCGTTCTCTTCAGCCTCATCAGCGGCGCGGGCAAGCCGACATCGGGCAGCATCCGGTTGGCGGGGGATGAAATCGCAGGCCAGAGCGCCAGTCAGATATCCCGCAAAGGCATCGCCCGGACCTTCCAGTTGACGGCCCTTTTCGAAAAGCTTCCCGTCGCGGCCAATCTGGCGCTGGGGTATTACAAACGCACGAAAAGCGGGTTCTGGGGCGGAATTTTGCACACGCCGCAATGGAAGCGGGACAAAAAGATGGTGGAGGAAAAGGTTCTTCAGACCCTTGAATTCGTCGGCCTGGGCCCCAGAGCCTTCGACATCGCCTCCACGATTTCCCAGGGGGAGCAGCGGCTGCTCTCCATCGGCATCGCGCTCATCAGCGACCCCCGCCTGATTCTGTTTGACGAACCGACGGGCGGTCTGATTCAGGAAGACACGGAGATGATCACGCGGCTGATCCGCAAGATCAACCAGAAGGGCATCACCGTTTGCCTGATTGAACACAAGATGCGGATGATCATGGATTTGGCGGACAGGATTGTCGTGTTAAACTACGGCCGGAAAATTGCGGAAGGCAAGCCGGCGGACGTGGCCGCGGACCCGCAGGTCATCGAAGCCTACTTAGGAAGAAAAAAGGATGCTTAAGTTAATAAATGTCACGACGATGATTGGCGAGCATCAGGTGATCCACGATGTTTCGCTGCAGATTGCCCGCGGAGACTTTGTTGCGCTGTTGGGCGGAAACGGCGCCGGGAAAACCAGTTTGTTCCGCACCATTGTCGGAGTTTTGCCGCCGGCAAAAGGCAGAATCGAATTCAAAGGCGAGGAGATCAGCCACATCGCCGCGCATAAAATCGTGGGAAAGGGCATCGCGCTCTGTCCCGAGGGGCGCCAGCTCTTTCCGCAGCTTTCCGTCCAGAAAAATCTCATGCTGGGCGCGTACCACCGCAAGGACAAGAAGGGCGTTGAAGAGACGCTGGAGCAGGTTTACGGGCTTTTCCCGCGCCTCAAGGAGCGCTACAAACAAATGGCCGGAACTTTTTCCGGCGGCGAGCAGCAGATGCTGGCCATCGGGCGGGCGATCATGTCCAAGCCGGAGATGCTCCTTCTGGACGAGCCCTCCATGGGACTGGCGCCGCTGGTGGTGGAAGGCATCGCCGACGCGATCACGCAGCTCAATCAAATGGGCATCACCGTCTTTTTGTCCGAGCAGAACGCGCAGATAGCCCTGATGATCACGCACCGGGGCTATGTTCTGGAAAACGGCCGTCTCGTGCTGGAGGGATTGAGCAGGGACCTGATCACCAATGAAAAGGTGAAAAAGGCGTACCTGGGAACCTGAATTTTTCCAGCCGCCGGATCGGACTCAAATCCTGAATTCCAAGAGCTCTTGCCCCTTCGGGGGGAGAGCTCTTTTTATCGGTGTCTCCGAAAGGTTGCGCCGGTTGCCGCAGAGCATGAATTGGTTTGACACGAACCGGCTTATTTGTTAGAAATGACCCAGCTTGCGAGCTTGCGAGGTTTTGTGAAGAACCGATCAATATTGTTTGCCGCTCTGATGATTCTCCTTCTTTGCCTGTACGGACAGGGAAGCTTTGCCCAGGGACAGCGGGCGAAGAAAGCAGCTCCAGCCAAGGTTGTCCGGCTTGCCGGCGCGCAGGCCTGGGACTGCGCGGCCTGCCATCGCACGCAAAAAGTTCTTCCGAAAAATCACCTGGACATTCAAGAAATGCCGTATGTCGGCTGCCTGGTTTGCCATCTTTCCGAAGAAGGCTTTGCCGGCTCGCTCAAGGGGAAAATGCCCGGCAGTCACCTGCATGCCTTCCGGAATGTTCAATGCGCCGGGTGCCACGGCCGGGAGAAAAAGCCGTCTGCGGTCGCCAAAAGCCGGTGTCTGGACTGCCACGGCAGCGCTGCCGCGGTTGCCGGAAAGACACAAAACACCAAACCGAACAATCCGCACGACTCGCCCCACTACGGGACGGAGCTGGACTGTAATTTTTGCCACCACCAGCATGCCGGGTCGGAGGATTATTGCGCGAAGTGCCACAAATTTAATTTTGCGGCGCCGTAATTCCAACCGGCCCGGGAAGGCATAAGGAAAAATGACGATGGGATGTCCGGAAAATTCATCATGGAAAGGCTGTGTTCAGGACGCAGTCCGGCGCGTCTTCTCCGGCGGCCCGGTGTATCTGTTTTTTCTGGGTCTGTTTGCCGTGCTGCTGGTCGCGGGGATTGCCGCGGGAATTCACTCCGTCTACATCGTGGGAAGCCGCCACGCCTACGGCAGCACCCGGGAGATTCCGCTGGCCATGCTCATCGCCACCTATACCTTTTTTGTCATCACCTCGACCGGACTGTGCCTGGTGTCCTCCATCGGTCACATCTTCGGCGTGGAGCGTTTCATGCCCATCGCGAAGCGGGCGGTGCTGCTGTCCGTGATCACCATCATGTCGGGATTCCTCGTCATCGGCCTGGAGCTGGAAAATCCGCTGCGGCTGGGCATCTACCTGTTTCTCTCGCCGAACTTCACCTCCAATATCTGGTGGATGGGGGTTCTCTACTCCTTTGAGGTGGTCCTGCTGATCCTTGAATTCATCTTCATCCTGCTGGACAACCACAAAGCGTCGGTGGCGGCGGGCCTTCTGGGGATCCTCTTCGGCATTGCCGCCATCAGCAACCTGGGGGGCGTCTTTGCCATGCTCAACGGCCGGGAATTCTGGTACGGACCCTATCTGCCTATTTTCTTCATTGCCTCCGCCCTGCTGATGGGCTGCGCCGCCGTGATTTTTTTTACGGTTCTCGCCTACCGCATTCAGCGTGAACCGCTGGAGAGCCCCATGGCCGACGCTCTGGCGGCGGTTGGAAAACTTGCCGGTCTGATGCTGGCGGTGATCATGTTTTTCACGATCTGGCGGATGGTTGCGCTGGCGGTGGGAGGAACGCATGAGCTTTTGGTGCGCGACGCCCTGGTCAGCGGCCCCTTCGCCTTTAATTTCTGGGTGATGGAGGCCGGCCTGGGCATGATCCTTCCCTTCGCGCTGGTCCTCTGGTCCGCCGGCAAGCGGATCGGGCCCCTGTTTCTGGCTTCCGCCCTCGTGATATTCAGCTCCTTTTTCATGCGCCTGGATATGGTGGTTGCGGGGCAGATTGTTCCCATGTACTGGGAACTCGGCGTCAGGGAGTATGCCAGACTCCACGAGTATTCGCCCACCGGTCATGAAATTCTGGTGGTGCTGGCCGGCGTCGGACTTACCGGCGCGGCGTTTCTGCTGGGAGAAAAAGTTTTTCAGGGATTCAGAGAGGTTGAGGGCGCCGGGTCCGGTTCAGGCGGGACGCCTGAAGACGTCGCGCAGGAGCCGCGGTCGGCGTCAAAAGGAAAGGTTGACGTCTAACCATGATCTTCAAATCACTGGACGCAGAAACCATGCTGAAAAACCCGGAAAAGATTTCCGAAATGGACCGCCGGGAATTTCTGAAAATCGGGCTTGTCATTACCGGCGTTTTCGCGGGGGGCTCCATTTTGTCGGTGGCGTCCGCGGCCGACAAAATATTCCCGAACGGATCGATTGCGGAGAAATATCCCTACCGGCCGCATTACTGCATGGTGATCCGAGTGGACCGGTGCATCGGCTGCCGCCGCTGCGTCGAAGGGTGCGCCGCCGCCAACGCCGTGCCGTCCTACGGCTGGCGAACGCTGGTGCTGGAAAAAGTAGTCCTGCAGGCCGTAGGCCAAAAGCGGGAATTCATTCCTGTCCTGTGCAATCAGTGCAACAATCCTCCCTGTGTCCGCGCCTGCCCCGTTACGGCGACGTACAAGGATAAAAAAACCGGCATCGTCATGATGGACAATCAAAAATGCATCGGCTGCAAAATCTGCATGGCGGCCTGTCCGTACGAAGCCCGCTACTACAATGAAGAACGGGGCGCCGTGGACAAGTGCGATTTTTGCTTTGAAACCAGTCTCTCGCGCGGCGGGAAAAGCACGGCCTGCCAGGCGGCGTGCCCGGCGGATGTCCGGGTGTTCGGAGACCTGTCCGATCCGCAAAGCCGCGTTTACCGTCTGGTGCATCAACTGCAGCAGCCGGTCTGGGTGCTTAAAAAAGATACAGACGCCAAACCCAATATTTTTTACACGAAAGGGTAGGCAGGATCAGCATGCGAAAACGTCTCCTCGTTCTATTGGCTCTGCTTTTGATCGGTTGCACAACTGCCGCCGCCGCGGCGGAACCCGGCATTCTCTACACCCAGCCGCTGGAATCAGTCATTTTCCGCCACCAGGACCATGCGCAGGAGGGAAGCGCGTGCGTCGTCTGCCACACCGGCCTGTTCGAAATGGAAGCCCTCCGCGTTCAGAAAAATAAAGACTACAATATGGATTCCCTGTACAAGGGAAAATACTGCGGCGCCTGCCACAACGGCAAAAAGGCCTTTGCCGCGGATACCCAGTGTGCGCGCTGCCATCTCGGATCCGGCCTTCCGGCGCCGCCCAAAGACACGCCGCCGTATAAAAAATCCGTTGTATTGGGCAAGGGTGAACAAAGCGTGACATTTTACCACGAGGTTCACGCGAAAAAAACAACCTGCCGCAGCTGTCACCCGTCCCTGTTCAAACCCGGCGAAGGAACCACCCGGGTCCGTATGGCGGACCACGGCGGCGGCCGGTTTTGCTTTGGCTGCCACAGCGGCAGGAACAAAGACGCCTTTGCCTGGAGCGATTGCAGCCGCTGCCACCGGAAATCCGTCCCCGCTCCCGGGGAAACCATCCATTTCGGCAAGGGGACGAAAGCCGTCCCGTTCCGGCATGGAAGCCACCAACTCAAGGGAGGATGCAAGGTCTGTCATCCCCGGCCGTTTGCCTACCGGAAGGGGGCCGCGAAGATTGATTTTGACGATCACCGGAACCGGAAGGCGTGTTTTGCCTGCCATGCCAAAAAGAATGGATCGGCCTTTTACGACTGCAACCGCTGCCATCAGGATAAGCCTGCGGCCAAACCCGGCGGGCCCGACACCCTGAAATATCAAACGCCCTGGAAAAACGTGTACTTTCATCACGAAAGCCATAGCGGGTTTTCCTGCACCGCCTGCCATCCCGCTCCGTTTGCCATGAAAAAGGGAAAAACAAAAATGGTGATGTCGGATATGCTTCGCGGAAAAACCTGCGGCGTCTGTCACAACGGGACCAAGGCCTTTTCCGCCCGGGAATGCGCCCGGTGCCATAAGAAATAAATCAAACAGCGGGAGAAGGCGCTTTTGACCAAAAAAAAATCCGGCATCTGGTCGTTTTTTGCTTCCGTTCAACTGGCCATCGTGCTGCTTTCCCTGATTGCTTTTTTTGCTCTGGTCGGCACGCTGGTTCCCCAGCGGGAGGCCGCGGCTGCCTTTGCCGAACACATTTCCCCCGCGCTTTTTTCCTTTCTTCAGAAAATGCAGATCTTCGATCTGTATCACTCCGTGTGGTTCATCCTTTTATCGGGTCTTCTGGCCGTCAACCTCATCATCTGTTCGCTGGATCGCTTTCCCCTGGCGTGGCGCCGCTTCCGAATGAAGCATGAGCCTGAAAATGAAGACGTCTTTCGGGATGTGCCGGAAGAAAATACGTTTCTCGCGAACGCGGACGTTCAGGCGGCGGCGGACGAAGCCCTGTCCCTGCTGCGAAGAAAATATCGCGCCGTGGAAAGGGCTGACGGGGAACAAGGGGTATGGCTTTGCGCGCAGAAGGGACGCTTTTCTCTTTTCGGTGTTTACATCGTCCATGTGAGCATCCTGGTTTTGATAGCGGGCGCGATCCTTGGATCGGTTTTCGGCGTTGAAGGATATGTCCACATTCCGGAAGGGGAAACGGCGGAGGCGATTTCCCTGCGCAGCGGCGGTCAGCCGTTGCCGCTTCCCTTTGCCGTGCGCTGCGACAAATTCACCGTGGAGTTTTACGAAAGCGGCATGCCCAAAACGTTTCAGTCCGACCTGACCTTTCTCAAGGACGGCGCGGCGGTCCGGACCGCGAAGCTTCTGGTCAATCATCCCGTTGAATTTGGGGGGTTCCGTTTTTATCAGGCGAGCTACGGCGCGGCGCCGGGAGGCAAGGCGACGCTGGCGCTGGCGCAGGACGGCGGCCGCCGCGACGTGATGAATGTCGCGCAGGGGTTCGTCTTCGACCTGCCGGGCGGGGAGGGAACGTTTCAGGTGCTGCGCGTTGAGGAAAATCTGATGAAGATGGGCCCCGCCGTCAAGGTAGCCGTCACCTCCCGCAGGGGGGAAGAGGCTGTTTTCTGGGTGTTCCAGCAGATCGAACCCATTAAAAAAATGAGCCCGGACATTTTCGAGCAGGTGCCGGTATTCAATCCCGCTCTGTTTCGTCCCTACACCTTTTCGCTTTTGGGCCTCGAGGAAAAATATTACACCGGCTTGCAGGTCAACCGCGACCCCGGAACGCCGGTGGTGGCGGTTTCCGCCTTGCTGTTGATCGGGGGCCTGATGCTGATTCTGTTTTCCTACGCCCGCGCGGTTTGGATCCGTGTCGCGCCATCGGAGAATCATGTGCTGGTCGCGATTGCCGGCCGGAGCTACAAGAATCAGCCGGGCCTGCAGAAAGAAATGCAATACCTGCTCGCGGAGCTGAAGGACCATCTGGAGAAGCGCCAATGATCCATACGACGATTTTAAGCTGGGTGACCTTCCTCTATTTTGCCGCTTTTGTTTTTTATCTTTTCCGGATGATTCTGGGGCGCGAGTTCTGGGGAAAGGCGGCCACGGGAGCGGCGCTGGCCGGTTTGGCCGCCCAGAGCGTTGCGCTTGCCCTCCGCTGGAGGGCGTCTTACGATCTGGGTTTCGGTCATGCGCCCCTGTCCAATTTTTACGAATCTCTGATTTTTTTCGCCTGGACGATCGTTCTTCTGTACCTGCTCATGGAGCGGCGTCTGAAGAACCGGAGCATCGGCGTTTTCGTTCTGCCCGTTGCGTTTCTGATCATGGCCTACGCGTCCATCGCTCCGGGAATGAATCAGCGCATCGAGCCGCTGATTCCCGCCCTGCAGAGCAACTGGCTGACCTCGCACGTGTTGACCTGTTTTATGGGATATGCCGCGTTTACCGTGGCCTTCGCGCTGGGGGTCATGTATTTTGTCAAGAAAGCGGCCGGTCTCAAGCCCGGCGTCTTTATCCGCCTGCTGCCGTCTGAATTTCAAATCGACGAGTTGATGTATTCCTGCGCGGCGCTGGGATTCATCTTTCTGACGCTGGGAATCGTGACCGGATCCGTCTGGGCGCATTATGCATGGGGCTCTTACTGGAGCTGGGATCCCAAGGAAACCTGGTCGCTCATCACCTGGCTGATCTACGCCGTGATGCTGCATACCCGGCTCGTGCGCGGGTGGCGGGGCCGGCGCATGGCCGTGATGTCGATGGTCGGCTTCGGCTGCATGCTCTTCACGTATCTGGGGGTGAATTTATTGCCCTCTTTGCACAGCTACATGAGCTGACGCCACTCCCAACTCAAAGCGCTATCTTTGTTGGCTGAGTCGTCGGCATCCTCAACGTATATAAAAATACGCCTCGTCGCCTCCTCTCAGCCGCCGCGATATCATCTTTGATTTGGGAGCTGCGTTATTCTTAAGAAATCCATCATTTCCTGGATGTCCGGCAGTTCCCGAAGGGGATAGACTTTGACGAAGACGGCTTTTCGCTTCTCGTCCAGAATGATGTTGGCCCGCTCGGAGAAGCCGAGTTTGTCGATGAAGAGGCCCAGCCTCGCGGCGAGGCCGCCGTGGGGCCAGAAGTCCGCCAGAAGATCGACTTTTTCGATGCCGAGATTTTTAGCCCAGGCTTTTTTGCAGGGAGCGCTGTCCACGGAGATTCCCAACGGAACGGTGTTGTGATTCCGGAAGTCGTCCAGGCGGGCTTCCAGCGACTGCATCTGCTTCGCGCAGACTTCCGTCCAGGCCAGCGGATGAAAGGAGAGCAGAATTTTTTGGCCGGCAAACTGCGCCGTATCCACCGCGGCTTCCGTGTGACTCTTTAACGAGAAGTCTCCAAACACATCTCCGACTTGAATTCCGGCCATGATGCTTCTCCTTTCGTATTTCGTCGTTCGTATCTCGTGTCTCGCGAACCCTGAACCCTGAATTGTTGAACCTGTTTCACTCGATCGCCATCAGCGACTGCCAGCGCTCCCATTCGGTGGCGTGCGGAAGGCCGCGCTTCTGCAGCAGCCGAAGGATAGGCTCCTCGTTGAATCTCAGGTAAGGATTCATCGTCTTTTCCTGGGCGAGAGTGGAGAAGAGAAAATGCGGATCGCAGGTTTGCCGGAAACGCTCGATTTCGGGATTGTCCGGCTCCAAATGCCGGGCGAAAGCTAGCGAATCCCTCACATAATCATGGCCGGCGAAAATGCGCGTGTCGTCGGGCAGGGCCATCAGACGCTGAATGGAATCGAAAAATCCTTTAAGATCGCCGGTAAAACAGTTGCCGACTGTCGCGTTGAAGAGAGTGTCGCCGGTCACGAGGTTTTGCCCCGCGTGAAAGCATACGGAATCCATGGAATGGCCGGGTGTCCGATATGCGATGACCGGTTCGCCGTCGATGAGGATTTTTTCTCCGTCGGCAAACGCCGTACAGTCAAGAAACCCGGCTTTTGTCTTTCTCAGCAGGTGATCGTCGCCGGGCGTGTGGTCATAGTGCCGGTGCGTGTTGGTGACGTACGCGAGCATAAGCCGGTTCTGCTCGAGAAACGCGAGGATTTCCTGCCAGGCGCCGCCGTCGATCGCCAGGGCCTCCGTCGGGCCGTACAGCAGGTAGGCCAGATTGTCTCCGTAGCGGAATTGTACGATCTGGAGCATGCCGTTTTCCCTATTTTACGATTTTAAAGATGTCTCTGGATTTGGAATCGGCGGCGCTGCCGAGCAGTTCAAACAGAACCATCTCCGCCGACGTGAGATGAGCGCCGCCGCTCCTGATCGCGTCGATGCCGATCCGGCGGTTTTCCGGCTTGCGCGACGAAACGGCGTCGGCGGCCAGATGAACCGTGTAGCCGTTGCGAAGAAGGTCCAGCGCCGTCTGGTAAACACAGACGTGGCTTTCAATGCCGGCCAGGACGACATGCCGGCGGGTGAGGGATTCGAGCTCGTCGCGGAATGAGGGATTGGCCCAGCAGCTGAACGTCTCCTTGGCAATGGGTTTTCCGCTTCCCAGCTCCCGGGCGATCAGGGGAATCGTCGTCCCCAGTTTTTCCGGTGTCTGCTCCGTTGCCACAACGGGCAGGTTCAGGATCTGAAATCCCCGGATCAGCTTGACGGTATTGGCAAAAAGTTCTTCCTTGCGGTCCATGGACTGGGCCAGGTTGCCCTGAAAATCGACCAGAACCAGCACGGCGGCGCTTCGGCTGAGCATGTTTCCCCCTTTTATGGCTGCTTTTGCCGAACAATAGTGAATTTGCTTTGGGGTTGTCAATCATTATTATTGCTGGTAATAAGGCTAAAAAGCCTGGAGATAAAACATGACGCTGCCGGCCAATGAAAAGATTCTTCTGCATGAATACCGGGAAGGCCGCTTTGCGGAAGTGGAGCTGCCCTTTTCCGCGGAATATGCGCTGACGCTGAATATCAACGGCAGCCCCTACGTCACGATGGCCTGCTCCGGAAAGGATCTGCGGGAGCACGTGACCGGGTATCTGATCACGGAAGGAATCATTTCGGGCGCGGATCAGATCGCAAGGCTGGAGGTTCATGAAAAAGATCTGGCCGTCGACGTCTTTCTCATGAATGACCGGATCGTCGCGGAAAGGCTCGAACAGATCAAAACCATTTCCGCGGCGGGGGGAAGGACCCGCACGCGGCTGCCCGGGGAGGAACTGGTCCGCACGCGGCTGCCCGGGGTGGGGGCGGAGGTCATCCTGGGGGCCATGAGCGAGTTTCTGTCCTATTCGCGGGAGCATGAGGCCACGCACGGCGTTCACAGCGCGGCGCTTTATTCGCTGGAGGGCGGGCGGCTGATCTTCTTCGACGAAATCGGCCGTCACAACGCCATCGACAAGGTGATCGGTCGCGCGGCCATTCAGGGCATCAGTCTGGAAGACAAGATGATCTGCTCGACGGGGCGCATCTCGAGTGAGATCGCCTTCAAAATCATCCACGCCCGCGCGCCGGTTCTGATTTCGCGCGCCTCTCCGACCACGCTGAGCGTGAGCCTTCTGCGCCGGTTTAATATTCTGACCGTCATCCGCGCCGTAAACGGCCGGTTCTTTGTCGTAAACGGCAAAGAAAGCATTCGGGTATAGCGTCCGCTTCGGGCGCTTCAGGATGCCGCCCGGGAGCGCGAGGCGTTTTATCTTTCGCTCAGTTCCAGCAAAATGCCGCCGGTTGATTTGGGATGAACAAAGGCGATTTTCGCGCCGCCTGCGCCATAGCGGGGCTTCTCGTCGATCAGGCGAACGCCTTTGGCTTTGAGTTCGGCCAACGCCGCTTCAAGATCATCCACCCGCAGGGCCATGTGCTGAATGCCCTCGCCGTTTTTTTCAATGTATCGGGCAATGGGTCCGTCGGGCGACGTGGATTCCAGAAGTTCGATTTCCGAATCCCCCACGGGGAAAAAGGAAACCCTCACCTTTTGCTCGGCCACTTCTTCTACGCCCGCTGAGGCGATGCCCAGCATCTCGTAGAGTTTGGAACTTTCCGCCAGATTTTTTACCGCGATGCCGATGTGGTCGATTTTCAAAATGTTCATGCTTTCAATCTCCTTGTGTCTTATATCTCGTTGTTTGCGCAGGGGACCATTTTAAACCGTTCCCTGTGAATCGCCCTTCAGCCTTCGGTCTTCAGCCTTCAGCCTGACAGTCCTTTTCAAAACTTCTGCCCCTTCAGGCACTCCAGGACCTTCGCGGCGGCGCTGGTGGGAGTGATCAGACCCCGCTCGACGCCGTCGAGTCCTTCGGCCAGGACCTGCGCCGCCGGGGTTTCGTAAAACCATTCCTGAACCTCTTCACGCACCAGAAACTTCAGCCATTCCCTGGCCTGTTCCCTTCGCTTGGCCTGCAGTTCGCCGGTTGCGGTCAGTTTATCGCGGTGGTCGAGGATGATGCTCAGAATATTCTCCAGCCCCGCCATCGTGACCGAACTGCACGTGACGACCGGCGGCGTCCAGTTTTCGTAGGGCGGCGTGAGCAGGTGAAACGCCGTTTCGTACTGGCGGCGCGCCATTTTGGCCCGCTCGATGTTGTCGCCGTCCGCCTTGTTGACCGCCACCGCGTCGGCCAGTTCCAGAACCCCCTTCTTGAGGCCCTGCAGTTCGTCGCCGCCTCCGGCGATCATCAGGACCAGAAAGAAGTCAACCATCGAGGCCACGGCCACTTCCGACTGACCCACGCCGACGGTTTCAATCATGACCGCGTCAAATCCCGCGGCCTCGCACACCAGCATGGTTTCGCGCGTTTTGCGGGCGACGCCGCCCAGCGTTTTGCCGGACGGAGAAGGGCGGATGAATGCCCGGTCGTTCACCGACAGCTTTTCCATGCGGGTTTTGTCGGCCAGAATGCTGCCGCCCGTTTTGGGAGAGCTGGGATCCACGGCCAGGACGGCCACCCGGTAACCTTTCTGCGTGAGCAGCGTGCCGAAGCTTTCAATGAACGTGCTTTTTCCGGCTCCCGGCAACCCCGTGATGCCCAGGCGCAGGGACTTGCCGGTGTAAGGCATCAGCGCGTCCAGAATTTGCCGGGAGAGCTCCTGGTCGGCCGCAAGGGAGCTCTCCACAAGGGTGATCGTTTTGGCCAGCATCCGCCGGTCCCGGTCAAGAACGCCCTGAAGGTAAGCCTGCCTGTCTTGTTTTTCCATCATCCCTCTCCCTTTGCCGATTGCGGGGTTCAGCTTCCGTAAAATTCATTGACGGCCGCCAGGTATTCCGCAAGATGACGGCGGCTGCCGACAAAGATGTGACCGACATTTTTTTCAATGCTTCGATTTCGCAGCCCGCCTTTCGAGGCGGATGCCGGTCCCGTCTGTCCCCAGGTTTCGGCGGCCACACAGGAGCCGGCCGGAGCAATCACATCGCGGGAGCCCTTGTACTCGAAAATGGCCACCCCTGTTTTGCGAAGCATGTCCATGTTGACCGGCCTTCCGTCCAGCGCCGGATGACGGGAGGGAAGGCGGAAGTTGCCTTCATAAATCTGATTGCCGATGAAAACCTTCTGAATCCATTGAATGTGAGCGCTGACGGGGAATCGGGTGCCATGTGTCAGCCAGTACAGGAAAGGCGCGGCGTCGGCGATCGCTTCCGGATTTTCCGCGCGGCCGTAAAATCCCATCACGACCTGGTATTGAACCCCGGGCTGAATTTCATTCATGCCGGATTCAATCACCTGCGGCGGAATATTCACGGCGCCGAAAAGTTCCTTCATCAATCGCGGATCATAATGTTGGCGGATCAGCGTTCGGATGGCATGATGGCCGCTGTCGCCGTCGTCAAATTTTATCGGCGAGGCCATCAGCGCCACTTTCTTCACGTCCATCGGTTTCCCGTCGGCCAGCCTCTCTTCGGCGCGGCGCGCCAGATAAGGCATCATCAGGGTGCCGCCCATGCAATAGGCCATGATCAGGATTTCCGCGCGCGGATGACGTTTTTTAAGAATCTCCAGATAATGATCGTGCAGCGTTTTGCCGTAAAAATCCAGCCCCAGCTCCGTCTCATCCCAGCCGGGATCCCCGTGGTCGATCAGATATACCCGGTAGCCTTCCCGGTGCATTCCCTCGATGACCGATTTGCCCGCGGCCAGATCGAACAGCTCGGGTTTGTTGATGAGCGGCGTCACCATGTAAAGAATTTTCCCGTTGGGCTTCACTCCCTTCGGGGGCGGGTAGTCACGCAGCCGGACGCGATGCAGCGTCGAACCTTCCACATATTCGTAGCGGGAAAAACCGATCTTTCCTCCGGTCACCCTTTCTGAATAGTCCTTGATGTCGAAAACATTTTCCCGGTAAAGATTTTCCAGGCGGATTCGGTTTACGGCCAGATACTTGTCAAAGGAGACGGCTTTTCCGCCCGTGTCTTTTTGCGCAAACGGCAATTTTCCGTCGGCCGGCGGCGTTTCCGTAATGACCACCAGCAGGCATTTCAAAAGTTCTTTCATGGCGTTGAGGCGGGTCAGGCCGATGTTGTTGTAGCCGTGTTCGAGCTGGGCAAATTCCTCCATGTAGTTTTTTAAAAAGGTGTAGCCTTTCCGGGTCGTGGAAATTTTTTCAGCCTTTTCACGGCTGAATTTGCCGTCCTCGATGAAAAAACCGGTCATGGTGTAAAGAAGTCGGGAATAGCCTTTGTAAATCCAGCCGTTCATGTCGCTGATCAGATCGGGGTTTCTTCCGGAGCCGGCGGCCATTCTGGCCTGCGCCCGAATCGGTCCCGTGACATACGTATCCATCAGACTGCTCTGCCAGGCGCAGGCGACGGCCCAGGGTCCGAAAACCTCGATTCTTTTTCCGACCGTATCCAGAAAATTCTGGTAATCAAATGCCTGCCGGACCCCTTCGCCGACCCATTTGCTTTTCCAGGGAACCGCCGTGAAAAATCCCTGCAGATTATCGGCCGGCGATGTGCCGATCAGCGCCAGCAGTTCGTCCGGCGTAACCTTTGGCCGGGAATCCGGCGTTTCGTTTTGCATCCGCATTCCTTTCCGTAAGCCCTTCGGGAAGCCGGTCCGGGATCGGATCAGCTTACGGGATACAAAGAACATTACGGTAGAAAATTACCGGAAGTGCCGCCCGCGTGTCAAGCGGACTTTGTGCCTCACCTGCTCTTCCTTTGGCAGCATTGATCCAAGAGGCAACCGATCGGCGAAAAGGCAATTGTCAAACCATCCGGTTTCGGCTATAGCTGACCCACGGTGTTCGGACGAAAGAGCCTGTTTTTTGGCAAAGAGCGGAAGGAACCCTGGCGATGACGGACAAAAAACAAGGCAGATTCTTGGGTGAAGCGACGGCTTTTCTCGCCCTGTTTCTGGACAACGCCGGCGTGCTGATTTTTTTAAACGCCATTCTCGTCTTTACCTTCAATTTTCCGGCGGACATTGTCCTGACGCACATGATCCCCGGCACGGCCATCGGCGTTTTTATGGGCGACCTCATCTACACCTGGATGGCTGTCCGTCTGAAGCGGAAAACCGGCCGCGAGGATGTTACGGCAATGCCGCTGGGCCTCGATACGCCGTCCACCATCGGCATCGCCTATGCCGTCCTGGGGCCCACCTATATCGCCAGCCAGGACGCCATCCTCACCTGGCATGTCGGCATGGCCACGCTGTTCATGATCGGTGTGGTGAAAATTTTTACCTCTTTTATCGGCGGATGGATTCAACGCAATATTCCCACCGCCGGTCTGCTCGGGTCCATCGGCGGCGTCGGACTGATGCTTTTGGGCTTTCTGCCGATGATCGAGATCTTTAACGAAGCGATCGTCGGTCTGGTCGCCCTGGGGCTGATCTTTGCCGCGCTCTACAGCCGGCTTCAATTTCCCGGACGCATTCACGGCGTCGTGGCGGCCCTGCTCGTCGGCACGGGAATTCACTTTGCGCTGGGGTGGAGCGGCTGCCTGCCCGAAGTTCAGCCGCCCTCCTGGGATCTGCACCTGTGTCTTCCGGTATTTTCCCTTGATTTTTTCAAGATCCTGCCGCACAGCCTTCAGTACCTTCCACTGGCCATTCCCTTTGGAATCCTGACGATTATCGGAGGAATCAACAACACGGAAAGCGCCCGTCTGGCCGGCGACGCTTACCGCCCCCGGGACATTCTTCTCACCGAAGCCGTCACGTCGCTCATTTCCGCCTTTTTCGGCGGCGTGGCGCAGACAACCCCCTACATCGGCCATCCCGCCTATAAAAAGATGGGGGCGACCTGGCGCTACACGCTTGCAACCGGTTTGCTCGTCGGCGTCGGCTCTCTGGTCGGGTTGATGTCGCTGGCGGTCAGTCTGGTGCCGCGGGCGGTCATCGCGCCCATCTTTCTTTTCATCGGTTTTGAAATCGTCCATCAGGCCTACCGGGAATCTCCCCCGGCTCATTCCCCCGCGGTGAGTCTGAGCATGCTGCCGGTTATCGCCAGCCTGGTGACCATCATTCTCGGCCAGTTTCTTGCCGCCCTGAACATTCCAGCCAACCAACTGCCGGAGCGTTTGCAGCAGTTGCATCAAACGCTGAATCTGCTGGCGAACGGCTTTATTCTGACCGGGCTTCTCTGGGGCAGCCTGCTTGCCTTTCTGATCGATCACAAAGCGAAGCTTGCGGCCCTGTGCGCCGCCGTCTGCGGCGTGCTGACGCTTTTTGGCGTGATTCATTCGGTTCTGCCCACGGGAGAGCTTTATCTGCCCTGGCAGGCGGCAGGGGGAGCGCATTACCAACTTGCCCTGGCCTACGGAATCCTGTCGGTCATTTTGTTGATTCTGACGGGAAGAACGGATTTACAAAAACATTCCCACTGAAGGAGGCAGCATGAAAAAATCCTATTCGGAAAAAGTGGTTTCCGCCGAAACGGCGATTCGTTCCATTTCCCGGGGAAAAAGGGTGTTCATCGGTTCGTACTGCGGAGAGCCTCAGCACCTCGTTTCCGCGCTTCTGGACCACACCGACCATTTCTCGGATGTGGAAGTGGTCCGCTTTCTCAACCTGGAAGGCTCTCTCATGGGCTTGGTTGCGGAAGAAACACAAGGGCGCAATTATCACGTACGCTCCATCTATCAGGGATCGGGCATGATCCGGGGGCTGACGGCTTCCCGGCGTTTTCTGACCCCCATGAATCTCTACACGGTCCCGTCTTTGTTTCAGAAGCGCCATATTCCCATTCACTACGCGCTTATTCAGACCGCGCCTCCCGATGAATTCGGGTGGCTCAACCTGGGCATTTCCGTGGACATCACGCTGGCGGCCGCCCACGCGGCGGATGTCGTCATCGTTCAGGTCAACCCGAACATGCCGGTGGTTCCGGGCTACGGCATGATCCACGTGGATGAGGTCGATTTTATCGTTGAACACGAAGAAGAGCTTCTGTCGGTTTACCCCACGCCGAAGATCGCCAGCACGGACCGGATCGCCAAGCTTCTGTCCAGCCTGATTGAAGACGGCTCGACGCTGCACATCAGCCCCGGTTTCTCCGAAGAGCTGGTTCTGGAGGCTCTGGAAGAAAAGCAGAATCTGGGCATTCACTCGCTGATGATTCTGGACGTCATGAAAAAGCTTGCGGAAAAAGGCGTCATTACCAACCGGAAAAAAGGATTCAACGACGGCAAGATGGTGGCTTCGGGCGCCATCGGCAGCGAGGGGCTTTACCGGTATCTGAATGGAAATCCCGCGATCGAATTCCGGCCCTGCGATTATGTGAGCAATCCGGTCATGATTGCCCGCCACCACAAGATGACGGCCGTCAATCGCGTGACCTCGATTGACCTCAAGGGCCAGGTTGCGGCCGACGGGTCGGCGCAAAACCATTTTTCCGACGTGGCGGGGCTGGTGGACTTCAGCCGGGGCGCGGCGATGGCGCCGGGCGGGAAATCCATTGTCGTTGTCCCGTCCGCAAGCGAAGACGGGCTGTCGAGCAACATCGTTCTGGAGCAGGCCGCCGGCACCGTTGCCATTCCGGCGGCGGACGTGACGTATGTGGTCACCGAATACGGCGCCGTCAACCTGTTCGGGAAAAACGTTCAGGAGCGCGCCATGGCCATGATCAGCGTGGCCCACCCCGACTTCCGGGAGAGCCTCTTTGAACAGGCGCGCCGCGAGGGCCTGATCGGCCAGGAACGAAAACTGTATGAATCCCAGTTCGGCGTATATCCGGCCTGGCTGGAGGAGGTTTTGACCATCGCCGGCCAGAAAGTCACGCTGCGTCCCGTCAAAACCGTGGACGACCGGCTCATTCAGGAGCATTTTTATGAAATGGAAGAAAAGGACGTGGCCAAGCGTTTCTTCGGACGCAAGCACCACTTTTACTGGGATGAAATGAAAGACATGTTCATCGTCGATTACGCGAAGAACTGTTCCATCGTCGCCTATCTGGGCGAAGAAGGCTACGGCCGGATCATCGGCATCGGCGGGTATTTCCTGGAGGGAAGCGGCTCGGGCGAAGTGGCCTATTCCGTGGCCAAAGATTGGCAGGGCAAGGGCATCGCCGTGAGGCTTCAGCAGAAAGTGGTGGACGCCGCGCTGGCCAACGGCCTTACGGGCCTGGACGCCGTGGTGCTCAGGGAAAACCTTTCCATGCTGGCGCTGTTTAAAAAACTTCCGTATCAGATCCGCACGTCGTTCGAAGACGGCATTTTAACGCTGAAATGCCGGTTTGACGAGCCGGCTTGAGTTATGGACTGAATGGATAGATTACAAAGAGGCTTCGTCCGGCAACATGGAGCCTCTTTTTTTTATGCCGCCCACTTTTGCCCTTTTGATGCGTATTCATAGACCAGATCATAAAGCTTGTTGCTTTTTTCCTTGAACAAATCTTTTTCGTAGGTTTCCGGTAAATCCTTGTCGAGCACTTCTTCAATAGCCAATTTGACGCGCACTTGACTTTGTCCGTCTTTAAACCAGTCCTGAATCAAAACTTTCGGCCTGCCTTTGATCAGACGCTGTAAAAGGTCGCGTGCTGCGTTTTTGACTTTGATTTCCTCCGCTTGGGTCATCTTATCTTTCTTCAGGATGTCGTAGAGCTCAAGTTCATCAGCAGAAAGTCCTTCCCGGATATGGCGCTCATCTTCCTCTTTCAAGCCTTCCGCATACTTGACCAGATCATCAAAATAGTTCTCTGTGGCCGTGCCGCCGGCATTGTAGCGGTTGATGATTTCCTGAAGCTTTTGGGCAAAATCGGTGCGGGTGCTGTTTTCCTTGAGCATCACTTCCAGCTTCTTTTCAATAAACTCCCGCAGGTTGGCAATCTCAATGTTTTTGAATTCCTTTTCTTTGAATTCTTCTTTGAGCTTCTCAAAATTAATGGTGCTCAAGTCCAGTGTCTTTCCTTTTTTGATGATCTGGTATTGCGGCGGCGCGAATTGAGAGAACAATTCGATGTTGGACGTGATGATACTCTGGTCCAGCAAATCTCCGATTTTCTGCTTGACGGCATTAATATCGGCCTGTCCGATGACACTTTCCACAACGCCTCTCAGGTATTGAAAGACGGAAATGGACGGATCGAAATGCTTTTGAAGGATTTCCGGTTTGCAGGCTTCATATAAAGAGGAAATTGTATTTTCGTAAACCTTGAACTCTTTCCAGTAATCGTCTTTTTCCAGAATTTTATCGGCAAAAGCAGCAAACAGGTTGACCTTTCTGAAGGTTTCTTTGGTTTCCAGAACCTGGTTCAGGTCAATTTGCAGGGTCCTGCAGAATTCCATGCCCTGCTTGAGCGCATCGTCCAACAGATTGAAAAGATTGGACTTGTCCTGAACCGGTGCGGCTTCTTTATCGTCACCGAGGGCATAGTCCGATAAAGCCTTTTTCATACTGCGAAAGACATTGTAGTAATCCACCACTTCGCCGTTGGCCTTGCCAATGCCGTTGATGGCATGAGAGGTGACGCGGTTGGCGCGCGCGATGGCTTGCATGAGCGTGTGGTCTTTCATCGGTTTGTCGAGATAAAGCGTGGAAACCGTCGGCGCGTCAAAGCCGGTCAGCCACATGGCGCATACAAAGACCAGTTGCAGCTTGTCCGCCGGGTCTTTGAAACGGTATTCAATATCGTGGCCATTTTGGTCTATGGCATTCATTGTATCGCGGTGCAGCTTAATATTCAGCTTCTGTTTGGTGAAACGCTCTTCTTCTCCAGCATCCTCGCTGACGACCACCGCCATTTCCACCGAACGCATAAAATCCAACTGCTTTTTATAGCGCTCTTTGTATGCCCCGTCGGCAATCTTGCCGATGACGCCGACCAGCCGTTTGATTTCCGCCCTCCAGTGGGTTTGAACTTTATCGTACATTTTCACGCAGGTAAATTTATCCACGGAAATGATCATGCCCTTGCCCAGATACCCACGCTGCGGGAAATGGGTGACGATATCTTTGGCAATTGTTTCCAGCCGATCGTCGCGCTTGATCACCTCCAACTCTGTGCTGAATTCCGTCTCCAGTTTTTGCTGCGCCTTTTCATCCAGGTTTTCATCTTCCAGAATCGTGTAGAATTCTTCACTGAGATTGTCATTCTGAATCAGAACCTCCGGGACGCGCTTCTGGTAAAAGAGCGGCACCGTTGCGCCGTCGTCCATGGACTGGATAAAGTTGTATTCGCTGACATAATTGCCGAACCAGGCATTGGTTTTGCGCTCGCGGCCCAGAAGCGGCGTGCCGGTAAAGGCAAAATACTGGGCGTTGGGCAAGCCTTTGCGCATGTTTTCGGCCAGCGCCGCGTATTGCGTGCGGTGGGCTTCATCCACAATAACAATGATATCGTCACGTTCCGAAAGCAAGGGATATTCCTTGCCCTTGTCATAACGGAACTTTTGAATCAGCGTAAAAACCAGCCGTTTGTTGCGTCCCAGAAAATCGCGCATTTCTTCGGAATCTTTCGGGCGCGCCGCTTCATTCTTTCTGACAGTGTTTGTTTCTAAAAAGTTGCGGTAAATCTGGCCGTCGAGGTCTTCCCGATCGGTGACGATGACAAACGTGTAGTTCCCCGGATATTTATGAAAGATCTTGCGGGAAAGAAAGATCATGGAAAAACTTTTTCCTGATCCCTGCGTATGCCAGAAAACACCCAGCTTGCCGTTCTTGTTGTCGCGCGCTTCAAAAGACACAATGGCCTTGTTTACACCGAGAAACTGATGGTTTTGCGCTACAATCTTGTTGGTGTCCTTATGATAGAGAATGAAGTTTTCGATGTAGTCCAGTAGCCGTTCTTTGGGGAAAAGACCGTGCAAAACGCGCTCAAGACTTGCGCCTTCTTTTTCAATTTCTTTGCGGTTGACCTTTTCCGTTTCATCATCGGAACGCAACCAGTTGAAAAAGAATTCATGCCCGGCGGTGAAACTGCCCACGCGGGTTTCCAGTGCGTTGGAAAGTACGCAGAAGGCATTGTATTGAAATAACAGCGGAATATCGCGCTTGTAATTCGTCAGATTATCTTCATAAGCGTTTTGTACTTTAACATTGGAGTTTTTCAGTTCAATAAAAACCAGCGGAAGCCCGTTGACGTAAATCAGAATATCCGGCCGCCGGGGATAGCGCTCGCCCTTGATCCAGAGTTGCGTTACCGCGCAAAAGTCGTTATTTTGCGGATTGGCAAAGTCAATCACGCGAACCATGCCATGTTCAGTTTTGCCGTTGGCACCTTCATATTCAACAGGAATGCCATTGCGGATCAGACCATAAACGTCTTTGTTGGCTAAAATGGGCGACATGGCATAGCGCCGGGCGGTAAGCTTTTCAATCGCCTCTTCCACCACAGTTTCAGGAAGGCCTTGGTTGAGTTTGACGGCAAAAGCTTTGAGTACGTCGAAGAGAACCACATCCTGCTTGGAGGCCCGGTTGGAGCGGTCGGCCAGATTTTCCACGTCCTGCGTGTAGCAGTTGGCGGTCCGGTAGCCGTAAGTCTCCGTGAGCAAGGCTACCGCCGCTTTTTCAATCTGATCTTCGGAAATGAAGTTAGGCATGCGCGGCTGCTTCCTCCTTCATGCTGTCAGGAAACTGAATATCGAGATTCTGAACATCAATCTTGCCGGACATCAAGCGGGTTAGAAGCCGGTCGCGTGATTGCTTCAAATTATTCAAGTAAAAATAGGTATTAGATATTTGGGTAATAAGTGGTCGTATGATATTATTAAACTTAGCAACAATCTCATCTTCTGGTTTAAAAACAAACATTCTTTCAAACGCTTTATTCCAGACTACATAAGGTCTATCGGCACCATTACAAATTAACGTTGCATATTCGACGGTGCTGTTTTGAAATAATAATAGATAAATGTAGGAGTAAAAGCTTTCTTTTTGGGGCCTAATGACAAAGCAAGTAGTTCGGGATATTCCGTCAAATGGTGCTATACAAACTTTATGCAAATATGGACGCATCGCACCAAAAAGAAAATCTCCTTTATTAAATGTAATTAAACTACTTTGTGCTTCTTCATAACTCAAATGAGATTCGGGATTAAAATGTCTTTGCTGTAATAAATCTATCGGTAAGTAATAGCGATTTTCGAGATGGGTGCCAGGCTTTGTGCTTTTTGAAACTTCATCTGCAATTTTATTTAATTCAACAACCGCCCAACCTTCCGGCACACCTTTGACAATCTTGACCTTCTCATGGCCGGGAAAGCGCAGGCGCACAAACCATTCGCGGTAGAGTTCCTCGGCCATTTTTTCTAGGATGGCAATGCGGCGGTTGTTGTTTTCAATCAGATCATCATAAGCCGAAAGCACCGCCGCAATTTTGCGCTGGATGTTCTGAGGTGCACGAATAACTGGGACCTTTCTTAGGTCGCCCAAAGATACAAATTGTTGACTCGTTCCTGTAAGAAAAGTATCAAGCGCAGCCTGTCCAATTTTACTTGTTAAGTAGTAGTAAAGCCATTTACCATCAGAAAAAGATTTCGTTTTAAACAAACCAATATTCTTAATTGCATATGATGGTTCTTCATCAACAAATGCTATTTCTCCAACTGTACCAATCATTGAAAATAAAACATCGCCTTTGTCAACCTTACTACGCTTGTTTATTTGTGAATAATCATTCTCTGATATTAAATAACATCCATCAAAATTAACTTTGCCATTTTTAATATTTTTAGATGTTACTAATATTTTTCCCTCCGGAACTTGTTTGGGTGTGTCGTGTGTGCCATCTGCAACTCTCGCACAATAAACTTGAGATTTTTCAACAGTCCAATTTTCAGGCAGATAATAGCACTTCATTCTTCCCCCGCAATCAGCCTGTACCCGCCGGTTTTGGGCGCGCCGGTAAATTCAATTTTGCCCTCTGCCTTCAATTTTCGGATATAACGCTCGACGGTTTTTACCGGTATTCCCGTTCCTTTGGCAATCCGAGGAACACGGCATAAAGGATTGTTTCGGATAAACACAAAAACTTTTCTTACTCCCTCACTTACTCCCTCACTTACTCCCTCATCCGGGGTGACTCGGGGGGTGACTGAGGGACTAATCTCCAGGCTTTCCGGATACCCCGTTTCATAGGGGAACACAATTCTCGTAAAGTTGTCCGAGAGATGAAATACGGAGGCGTCGTATTTCCGAAGAATGCGGGGAATGCCGGAGCCGAGATATTCCACCAGTTCCATATCCCGGAAAACCCGCATCAATTCCTTGTTGCGCGGCACCGAAACACCCGTATAGAAATCATTCCTGTTTAAGCCGAAAGGCAGCCCGCCGGTTGAGGTAATTTCCATCCGGTCGGAGAAGAGTTCGAACTTGGGCGGCGCCTCGTAGGAATAGTCATTATGGACAATGGCGTTAATCACGGCTTCGCGCAGGGCGTTGGCTTCGATCATGCGTTTCTGCAAGCGGCGCTTGGAGGTAATTTTTGTGAACGTGCGGTTTTCCACATCAAGTTTGTCGAGAACCCGCTGGGTAGCCTTGATCAGACAGCAGTAACCGTACTCATTGTTTTCGGTCAAATCCACTCTGTCCGTGCCGCTGTATTTGGCGACCTTGATGGATGTGCCGTTGGCGTCGGCAAGGAGATAAGCCGCGTAATTGTACTGGCCGTCCGGGGCAAGCAATTCCAGGGTCTGCGCGAAATTGTCGTTGAGTTCAAATCCGGCTTCCTGATAAAATATTTTCAACTGCTGAAAAGACAGCTTTTGCTGCGGGGAACGGAGCAGACCAATGGTGTTGCGGGAACGTTTAAAAAAGAAATCTTCAATTTGTTTCGTGTTCATCGGTTCGGCGGCGCTGCCAATTCTTTGAAAACAGCCCTTTTCGGACATGCCGTACTTTTTGAGATAGTAAGGCTTTTCATATCCCGCCGCCACTTTGATCCGCAGAACGCTTCGGTCATCGAGCGTTTCAAGATGTACATCAAAAAGACCAAGAGCGGATGGGAGGATGTTGTTCTTGATGCGGTCTTTGACGGCAAGCTGCATGGCATCGACATTTTTCAAACCGGTGACAGTTTGATGTTCCGCATCAATTCCGAGAAAAATCGTTCCGCCTTCCCGGCTGTTCAGAAAAGCGATTACTTCTCTTTCAAAGTTCTCCGTCAGCTCTCTTTTGTATTCAATTGTGGCGGATTCCTCAAACCGTCTCATTCGTCTCCGGCAATTTGTCTAATATTATGATTTATAACGCTTTCCAGCGCACTTGCTTCCTTGTTCAGTTTATTGAGCTCGTCATTTAACGCCAGCATTTCTTCGATGAACTCTTCCTCGGTTTTGCCGTCTTCTTCGATAACGACGCCGACGTAGCGGCCGGGATTGAGAGAGTATTCCTGCTCTTTGATTTCATTAAGGTTGGCCAGTTTGCACAAGCCGGTGACATCTTCATATTTTGCATCGGGAAAGCGTTCGTGCAGCCAGGAAATGTGACCGAAGAAATATTCGGTCGCTTTGGCCTCTTTGTGGAGTTCTTCCAGTTCAGCCTTGAGGGATTTCAAATCGGAACGGGCATGCCCGTTCCCTACATCTTTTTCGATATGGTGGACTTTTTTATCCACCTCTTTGAGCAGTTCATGAAGCAAGGCAAAGAAAGGCGCGATGGTTTCAGCAAGCTTGTGTTGTTCTTTATTGGCATCATCGATGAGGGTAACGTCAACGGACTTCCGGTAATCGGCATAAGATTTCAATAATTTGTCCGCATCTTTCAGCACCGGCGCAAAATCAGGAATATCCTTGCCGTTGTTTTCTTTTAGAAAGCCGATGACCTTTTTTGATACCGCTTCAAGATTGGGGCGGCTCTCCGTTAGGCGGGCAAACCCTTTGTTGTAATAGCCATCCACCAATTCAACAAACGATTGGCGATTGCCCCGATGCAGGCGGCTGATGATGGCGATGTTCTGAATCTGCTCTTCGGTAAACTCCCGATGCGCCCGGTCAATCTGGGTGAAAATATTACGGGCATCGATGAAAAGGATTTTGTTGTCCTGCTTGTCCTTATCAAAAAACCAGAGCGTTGCCGGAAGCGTAACGGTGTAGAACATATTCGACGGCAGCGTGAGCATGGCGTAAATCAGGTTCTTGTCAATCAGTGTTTTTCGGATGTCCGCTTCGCTGTGGCGCGCATCGGATGCGGAGTTGGCCATCACCAGCGCGGCGCGGCCTTTCTTTTTCAATGAGGTGGCAAAAAGATTAATCCAAAGATAGTTGGCGTTGGGTACTGTTATTGAACCTTTATCTTTGGCCTTTGCCTTGGTCTTATTTCTTGGAATTCCATAGGCATTAAAGCGCCTGTCGGCTTCGACCTTGGACAGATTGACGTCATCTACATTGAACGGCGGATTGGCCAGTACAAAATCGAATTTTTCAAAACTTCCGTGAACGTCTTCATAATAGGTATTGGCCTGTTTGATATCGCCGCGCAGACCGTTGACGGCAATGTTCATCTTGGCAAGCTTCACCGTTTCGAGCGCCTTTTCCTGACCATAGACAAAAAGGCTGGTGTCTTCGCCGGGGGATTTGCGTTCTTCAATGAATTGTGCGGATTGGACAAACATGCCTCCCGAACCGCAGGCCGGGTCAAAAACAGTGCCGTTGTGCGGTTCAAGGATCTGCACCATTAACCGAACGACGGAACGAGGGGTGAAGAACTCTCCGCCGCCTTGCCCTTCGGCCATGGCAAATTTACCAAGAAAGTATTCATAAATCTGGCCGAACATATCGCCGGATGCGTTCTTGGGAATATCAGCAAAGTTTTTCAAAAGCTGTTTGGGAATGCCCCGGTATTCAGGCTTGCGCACCAGACGGAAGTATTCGTCCTGCGGCAGCGTGTCTTTAAGTTCCGGTTTATATTGCTCAATGAGCTCCATCGCTCTTTTCAAAGCTTTGGCAATGTCCACTTTTTCAGGCAGATTCAGCAGATAATCATAGCGTGCTTCCGGCGGCAGATAGAAGCCGCATTTATCAATCGCAATTTCTTCAATGGGTCGTTCGCGGCGCGTGCCTTTGAGCTTTTTGTATTCCGCCTGGATTTCCTGTTCATGAAGTCCATACTTATTGTTCGCGAACTTCAAAAAGATTAAACCGAGCACCGGCGTGGAATATTCTGAAGATTTGAGATCGGAATTAGCCCGCAGCGTGTCGGCGGACTGCCAGAGGGTTGCTTCCAGCTTTTTCAGTTGTTCGGAGGTCATGGAAGTGTCCATTGTCCAATGGGTGATATTTTGATGATGAAAGCAAATAAGCCATCTTTTGCGGGGTGAAGTATAGGTTTATGATCAATCCGTGTCAAGAACAAATGCTGCATGCGGCTCATTATCTCATTGACATTACTTGGAGAATGCGCTTTTATTCGGTCATCTCCAGATTTTCATTTTCAAAAAATCTTTCTGTTGCTGATGGTGATGGGAGGGATTTATATGAAGACGATTAAGGACATGCCTGTGCACAGCCGTCCGCGTGAAAAATTGCAGGAAAAAGGCGTTGAGGCTTTGAGCGATGAGGAACTGGTGGCCGCCATTCTGGGCATGGGGACGGCCGGGCGCGATGTGCGCGCAATCGCCAGGCAAGTGGCAGCGCTTATCCGTGAGAAACAGAAAAATCTCTCCCTTGCCGATTTGCTGGGCGTGCCGGGAATGGGGCTTGCCAAGTCGGCACAAATCCTTTCCGCCTTTGAACTGGCGCGCAGACATCTGCTTACGGATACAGTCAGGATCAGTCGCGCACAGGACATTTTGCCACTTGTGTCCGATTTGATTGAAAAGCGCCAGGAGCATTTTGTCTGCATCTCACTCAACGGCGCCAATGAAGTGATTGAAAAACGGACGGTCACCGTCGGCCTTCTGAACATGAGCCCTGTGCATCCGCGCGAGGTCTTTGCCGATGTGATTGTGGATCGGGCGGCAGCCGTGATCTTTGCGCACAATCATCCGTCCGGAGATCTGCAACCCAGCGACGCGGATTTAAAAATGCACGAACAACTGATGGAGGCGGGGAATATTTTGGGCATCCGCATTCTGGATCATCTCATCGTTTCCCGCAAGGGGTATCTGAGCTTTCAGGAGGCGGGGATCATTAAAAATTAGTGAAATCCATGTATAATCAAATATTTCCTTGTTCTGTCGATAAAAGTTGACAAAAGTTGACGAGATGTGTAATGTAACATTATGGAAAACAAATTAAATATCAAAAATATCGAGCAAAAAGTTCAGGAGCTGGGCTTGAACCAGACAACGCTTGCCCGGGAAATGCAGGTGTCGAAGGAAGCCGTATCCAAGTGGCTACGCAATGAGAAATATCCCCGACCCGACAAGCTGATAAGACTGGCGCGCCTGCTGAATCTCAGTTTCAGCGAACTGGTATGCAAAACCCCTACGGCCAATGAACCGGTGATTGCCTTCCGTAAAAAAGGCGCCCATAAAATTACATCCGACTACATCGAGCAGGCCAAAGACATGGGAACAACACTGAAAGAATTAGTGCACTATCTCCCATTTGATGATCTTTCTCAACCTGCGGTTCTGAAATCGCCGTTAGTTGATTATGAATACATCCAAAAAGTTGCCAAAAGGGTCAGGAAAAGAATCGGCGTTCGCGAAGGTGAGGAAATCCGCTTTGATCACTTGATTGGCTTCTTTAATGAATTACAAGCAGTGATTATTCCCGTCCTCTGGGGTAACAAAGAAAATCATGAAAATGCACTGCATATTTATCTTCCCGAATCCATGACCACTTGGATTTATCTGAATCTTGATTGCCGTATTCATGATTTTAAATTCTGGATGGCTCATGAATTGGGACACATTCATGCTCCGACTCTTCAGGGCGAGACTGGTGAAGATTTTGCCGATGCTTTTGCGGGTGCTTTGCTTGTTCCTCATGATTTAGCTGCACGTGAGCATGAGACACTGTGCAATCTTGGTGATATCTGGTCGCAAATCAAGCGCATCAAATTGTTGGCTGAAGAACTGGTCGTTTCGCCCCTGACGGTTTATTATCAGGTAAATAAATATGCCGCTTTTTGTGGGAAGCCCTTAATTGATCTAGAGACAAGTAAAGCGATCTATCAGGCTACCACTAAGTTCAACCAGCAATTTAAGCCGGTGAATGAGTGCCTGTTCAATACGAAAACACCGGCGCCGTCACGTTATGTGGCTTGCGCAAAAGAATATTTTGGAAGTCCTTTCTTTGATATTCTGAAGAAATATGTGGTTGAACAGCACAAATCAGCGGGCTTTATTCAAAGCCTCCTCAATATACCGCTCCTTGATGCACAAAACGTGTATAAGGAGCTTCATTAATGGAGCAAAGCCGGATTCTGGTTGATTCCAATGCCTATTTTCGCTTGGCGCAAAGCATTCATCCGCTTTTGGGTACGGAATTCGGCAGTAAGAAATATTGTCTATACTGTATCAAAGAGTTGCAGATTGAGTATAATCGAAATCCGCGCTTACAAAATTCGTTTTCATGGGTGAATGACTCAGAATATCTGAAAAATCGTAATAATATCCTAAAAACAACAAAAGAAGAAATAAAGGAAATAAAGCGAGCCAATGACTTCATCTATGACTACGCACATAGTGTATACCCCGGTGTTTCAAAGATAGATGCGCTTTGTCTTGCGTATGCAGAGCAGCTGCGGATTCCCATCGTAACTGATGATGACGATATGCGAAAAGTCGCAGGTGATTATGGCATCGAAGCTTTGAAAACCCTTGAATTGTTGAAGTTAATGCTGGATTGCCGCTATATTGATTTAGGCAAGGTTCGAGAGATAGCCAATTACTGGGCTTATTTAAATGACAAGCCTAAGGATTTTGCCGCGGATTACAAAAAACTTTTTGGTCTAACGTCTTCAAAGTGATTCATAATCACAATTTTCGTCAAATAATCTTTTAAATACCAAGAGTGTTTGCTTTGCTTTTTCTTTTACCTTGTGCCTTTCACATTGATCCTTGAAACTTTCTTACGTTGGACGATCAAGCCCTTTGACGATCTGCGAGCGGATGATCCGGGGAAGGATCATCTGGTGCTGCGGACAGATGGACCGGGGATTCTGGTAGCAGCAGTTGGCAAAGCCCACCAGGTAGTTGCGCAATTCATGATAGCGGACGATTTCATCGACAAAGCCCTTCTTCGCGCAAAACATCGGCCCCGACGTGTCGTCATAGTGCTTCACCATCTCATTCATCTTGTCGATAATGGGCCCCAGCGGCCGGCCCGCGTCCTTCTCCTTCACCAGCCTCCGCGCGTAACTTGCCGCCGCCGCGGTTTCCCCGTGCATGACGTTGATTTCGGTCGTGGCGGTGCCCAGCGAAAATGCATTGTTGTTGTTGGCCGTGGGGCCTCCCAGAACATAATGCGCGGCTGCCGTCCCCTTGCGCAGGACGACCAGCATCATCGGCAGTTTTGAATTCTCAATCGAATAAATCAGCGACTGTCCCAGACCCAGCAGCTCCGCCTTTTCGGCGATGTCGCCCACGTCGATGCCGGACGTGTCCTGAAACCATACCATCGGCACTTTGTCGCGCGAGCACAGCGTCACGAACTCGCTCATCTTGATCAGGCCCTGGCGGTAGAGTTTGCCGCCCACGCCCATGTACTCGTTGGTGTATTCGGGATAATTGGGGAAGGCGCCCTGACGGTTGCCGATCACACCCATCAGATAACCGTCCACCTTGACCAGGCCGCAGTACATTTCCGGTCCGAAGCCGGGGCGGAACTCCAGGTGCTCTGAGCCGTCCACCAGCCTCGCCAGCACCTGCTCGAAATCGTAAACGCGCTTCTTGTTCACCGGAATGATCGAGGCGATCTCCTCAGGCGGGTAAGCGGGTTCGGCGGGAGCCGCCACGCGGAAGAAGCGCGGATGGTAGGCGGGCAGATCGTCCATATAGTCTTTGATGGCGTCGAGGACCTGTGTTTCCTCGTCAAAGACCGCCCGGAAAAATCCGGTGACGTCGTGGTGGACTTTCACGCTCCCGGGCGGAACGGATTTGAAGTGCCGCGTGGCGTTGATAAGCTCTTCCGCTCCTTCTTCATCGAAAAACCCTTTGGGGGACATGCCGCTCACGATTCCGCCGCCGCCCACGGCCATGTTGGCCTTCTTGTGTGCCAGCAGAATCGTCGGGCTGATCGACTGATAGCCGCCGCCCGCCGGATTGGTGCCGTAAATGCCGGCGATGACCGGAATGCCCATCTGTTCGAGCTCCGCATGCCGGAAAAAGCAGGTGCCCTGCCCCCGGCGATTGGCGTACATTTTTTCCTGTTCCGGCAGCTTCACGCCGGAGCAGTTGACCAGCCACACCAGCGGAATGTGCAGAATCCTGGCGATGTCGGTCACGCGCAGGTTGTTGTCCGGCTGGCCGGCAATCCACGCGCCCGCGATCCACTTGTTGTTAAATCCGATGAGCGCGCACCATTTGCCGCCAATGCGCGCCAGACCGTCCACGACGCCGGTGCTTCCCGATTCCTCGTTTTCCGGATCGAAGATGCTGTGCAGCGGGCAGAAGGTCCCTGAATCGACGAGGTGCTCGATGCGTTCCCAGACGCTCATCTCGCCCCGGTCGTGCAGCGTCTGCAAAGAGACGCCCACGTTTTTGATCCGCTCGACTTCCGCGTCGATGGTTTTCATGATCTCTTCGATCTTCGCGCAGTTCTCCTGCATGCTTTCGACCTGTTTGGCGGAAAGGGGTTTCCCCAGCGGATCCATTTTCTCAAAGTATTGTTTCATGGCGGTCTCCTTATAAACATCCCCTCCCCTTGTGGGAGGGGATGAAGGGGAGGGGGTACACATGCAATGTTTGATTAAACGTTTGTCATTTCCAGCCCCATTGATGGGGCAAGACCGGAGGAAAAAATCTTTCGAATGACATCAAGATTTTTCACCCTCACCCTGATGCCCTCTCCCGTCGAGGGAGAGGGCATCAGGGCATATTTCTCGTTATGCCCGGTTGGGCGCAAATCCCATGACGGCGTTGGCGACGATCATCGTGTGCATGTTGGACGTGCCTTCCAGCGTCTCGAACTGTTTGGAGTCGCGCAGGAAGCGGCCGCAGGGATATTCGTCGGAATAGCCGAACGAACCGTAGAGCTTCATGCACTCATTGGCGTCGTGGACGACGACTTTTGCGCCGTAAAGCTTGGACATGGAGGTTTCCATGACGTTGGGAAGTCCCTTGTCCTTGAGCCAGCCCGAGCGGTAAACCAGATAGGCAAGCGTGTCATGGCCGACTTTCATGTCCGCCACCTGCTGCTGAATGAGCTGATAGCGGCCGATTTGCTTGCCGAACTGGCAGCGCTCCGTGGCGTATTTGGCGGAGGCGTCGAGAATGGCGCCGGAAAGCCCAAGAGCGCCCGCGGAGCAGCCCAGCCGGGTGGAGTTGAGCTGCGTCATGCAAATCTGGAATCCCTTGTTCAGTTTTCCCAGCAAAAGATTTTTGGGGACTTTGACGTCTTCAAACGTGATTTCCGCCGTGTCGGAGGCCCACAGGCCGACTTTGTCGTGAATGGGTTTTCTCGTAATGCCGGGCAGGGAGTAGTCCATGATGAAGCAGCTCACGCCGTTTGCGCCCGCGTCCTTGTCTGTTTTCACGTACAGCAGGCCGTGGTTGCAAACCGTGCCGTTGGTGATCCACATCTTGTTGCCGTTCACCAGGTAGTAGTCGCCCTTGTCCTCGGCGCGGCATTTCATGGAGGCGACGTCCGAGCCGATGTCCGGTTCGGTCATGGCAAAGCTGCCGACGTATTCGCCGGAGACGAATTTGGGAATGTAGCGCTCTTTCTGTTCCTCGGTTCCGAACTTCTGAATGGTGAGCGCCGGGCCCCAGCACTGCATGTTGAAGGCCATGCGCCAGGCGACATGCACGCGGGCCACCTGTTCGATGGCGAGCGCGCCTTCCAGAAAGCCCATGCCGTTCCCGCCGTATTTTTCGTCGATGCAAAAGCCGAAAAACCCCAGCTCCGCCATCTTGTCAAAAATTTCCCTGCGCCAGAAATGGTTTTTCTCGTCTTCTTCAACGTGCGGCGCGATTTCCTTTTCGGCAAAATTGCGCGCCGTCTCGCGAATCATTTTTTGTTCTTCCGTCAATGCAAAATCCATATCCCTTTTCCTCCCGGCCGTTGTTAGTGCTTATTCTGATCTTCGTCATTCCGGCGAAGGCCGGAATCCAGTGCGTGCCTTCAGGCGCGCGTTGGCGGGTCTGAAGACCCGCCCTACATTCACCACTTTCTTAATGGTTGGCTACATTCGATCCTTTTCATGTAAGGAACGGTCGCGACCGTTCCTTACGGTGTTATGTTCGTTCGATCACCATGCAAATCCCCTGTCCTCCGCCGCCGCAGATCGTCTCCAGGGCGAAGCGGGCGTTGCTCCGCTGCATTTCGTTCAGCAGCGTGGTGAGCCGCATCGTGCCCGTGGCGCCGATAGGGTGCCCGAGCGAAATGCCCGAACCGTTGATGTTGACCTTCGCGTCCATCTGCTCGTCGGAAAGTCCCGCCAGACGCGAATCCGCCAGACACTGAACGGCAAAAGCCTCCTGCACTTCGATCAGGTCCATGTCGTTGATGGCCTTGCCGATCTTTGCCAGCGCCTTGTTGACGGCCGCCGGAACGGCCGGGTACGTGAGCGTCGGGTCGGTGGCGGCAACCGCGCAGGACCGGTAGTAGGCGATCGGTTTAATGCCCAGTTCCTTCGCCTTCTTTTCAGAAGCGAGGATCACCACGGCCGCGCCGTCGTTTTCCGAAGAGGAGTTGCCGGCCGTGCAGACGCCGTCCTTGTAAACGGCTTTGAGTTTGGCCAGCTTCTCCAGCGTGGTTTCGCGGCGGGGGCCTTCATCGGTTTTGAAATAAATCTCCTGGCCGCTTTTGTCCTTGCCTACAAGCACCGGAGCGATTTCATCGGTGAATTTCCCCGCATCCTGCGCCGCGATCGCACGCTGATGCGATCGAAGCGCCCAGCGGTCCGCTTCTTCGCGCGAGATGCCTTCTTTTTTGGCTGCGGCTTCCGCCCAGGTCATCATGGAGCTCAGTTCTCCGTAGCGCCAGATGGGCTGGCTCATGACGCGGCCGCGCTGAATGCGGTCGTAAAACGGAATGCCCCACATGGCGAGCGCCCCGTGGCCGCGCGGCATGAAGCCGTATTTCTCATGGTTCTTGCCGCCCAGACCCCATTTGACGTCTCCGGGAATGTAGAGTTCGCCCTGGCTCATCGATTCCATGCCTCCGGCGATCACGATGTCGGCGTTGCCGGTTTGAATCTGCAGCGCCCCGTAATAAACGCTTTCCAGCCCGGAGCAGCAGCGCCGGTCGATCATGCCGCCGGGGATGCTGTCCGGCCAGTCGGCGTACAGAACGGCCATCCGCGCGCCATTGGCGCATTCGCCGTTCTGATAGGCCGACGCCATGACGACATCGTCCACCTGGGCCGGTTCAATGCCCGCTTTTTTGACTGCCGCCTGCAGGACAACGCTGGCCAGACGGTAAATCGGAACATCCCGAAGCGCTCCGCCGTATGCGCCGATCGGCGTCCGCGCGCAGCTGATAAACACTACATTTTCCATTGCTTTCTCTCCCTGTGCAGTTTTATGAATCATACCCCCGCCGGTTTTATTTAACCATATTTATTTGCCGGCACATACGACGAATAGACCGGATCATACATCAGCGATTTGATGTATCCCGGCAAATTGGAAGGTTCCTTCATCGCGGTGAGTTTTCCGGCAAAAGCGACTTTGGCGACGGCCAGCGCGATGGCGGCCGAAACGTCGCGAATGCGCGCAAGCGATGGAAAGATTCTCCCTTTTTCCAGATCGTCTTTCGACACCTGCTCATCCAGGCTTTTGGCCGCCGCGGCAAACATTTCGTCCGTCACGCGCGTGGCTTTCACGGCCATGACGCCAAGGCCCACGCCGGGGAAAATGTAAATATTGTTGGCCTGTCCCGGCACAAACGTCCGGCCGTCCATCTCGACCTGCGGAAACGGACTGCCGCCGGCAAAGACGGCGCGCCCTTTTGTGTGGCGGTAAGCGTCCTCGGCCGTGCATTCCGCCCGGGAGGTCGGATTGGAAAGGGCAAAAATGATCGGCCGTTCGTTCAGACGGGCCATGGCTTCCAGAATTTCCGGCCCAAAGGCGGCGGGCTGTCCCGACGCGCCGATGAGGGCCGTCGGCCGGACGGCTTCCACCGCTTCCGCGAGCGTGCGGTGAAATGGAAAATCATGGGCAAAGCGGCGCTTGTGCCGGCTCAGGTCCTCGCGGCCGGCCACGACGAGCCCTTTGGAATCGACAAACCAGCACCGGCCGAGGGCTTCTTCTTCGGCAAGCCCCTGCCGGACCATGGCGGAGGCCGCCAGATTCCCGATGCCCAGGGCGGCTTCCCCCGCGCCCAGAAACACAATCCGCTGTTCAGTAAGCTTTCCCTTGATCATGCGCAAAGCGGAGTAGAGTCCGGCCAGCGTGACGCCCGCGGTGCCCTGAATGTCGTCGTCGAACATGCAGTGCCGGTCGCGGTAGCGGTCCAGCAGGCGGAAGGCGTTTTTATTGCCGAAGTCTTCCAACTGGATCATGACCTTCGGGAATGCCTCTTCGGCCGCTTCCATGAATTCGTCGATCAGCGCATCGTATGCTTCTCCTTCCAGCCGCGGCTCCGGCAGGCCGATGTATTGCGGGTCGCTCCACAGCTCGCTGTTGCTGGTGCCGACGTCGATCATGACGGGCAGGCAGAGAGCCGGGTCAATGCCCGCGCAGGCCGTGTAGAGCGACAGCTTTCCCACGGGAATGCCCATGCCGTTGGACCCCAGATCGCCCAGGCCCAGAATTCGTTCGCCGTCCGTGACGACGATGACCCGGACGTTGCGGTGCGGCCAGTTGAGCAGCACCTCCCGAATGCGGCCGCGGTCGTAGCGGGTCAGCGTGATGCCGCGGGGGCGCCGGTACAGATGGCTGTATTCCTGGCAGGCCAGCCCCACCGTGGGGGTGTAAACCAGCGGGCTCAATTCTTCCAGATGGTCCACGAGCGCCTTGTAAAAAAGCTGCTCGTTGCGGTCTTGCAGGCCGATCAGATACAGATATTTTTCCAGAGGATTGGGCTTGCGCCGGACATTATAAATCACATGATCCACCTGCTGCCGCTGGGACGAGATGCGCGGCGGCAGCAGACCCTGCAGGCCCAGCGCCTCGCGTTCGGCCGCGGTAAAGGCCGTTCCCTTGTTCAGGGCCGGATCATGGAGCAGTTCCAGCCCCCGGGGAAATCCGCCGCAGCGGCAGTCGTGCGTTTTCATTGTTTCCATCCTCGCCCTTTCAGCGCCCTGCCGCGGCCGCCCTGGCGGGCGCATCATTTTCGTATTTGGCCAGCAGATATTTTTCCATCGTCTGGGGGAACAGGATCCAGCCCAGCAGGTCTTCTTCGTTTCGCGCCAGGTGTCCGATCGTTTCTCTCGCCTTTTCCATCTCCGGCGGCAGAAGGTCCGCGGGTCTCGCGGTGATCGGCGTTTGTCCGCGTTTATAATTTTTGAGGATTCTGGCGGTCAGCCCCGGGTCAATCGGCGCGGGTGTTTTTCCATACAGTCCCAGCACGAGATCTTTCAGCTGGTTCGATATTCGGACGTAGCGCCCGAACAGGACGTTCAGCACCGCCTGGGATCCGATAATCTGCGACGACGGCGTCACCAGCGGCGGGTAGCCCATGTCTTTCCGCGTCCGGACGACTTCTTTGTAGATTTCTTCCAGACGGTCCAGTGCCTTCATTTCCTTGAGCTGGCTGGTCAGGTTGGAAATCATGCCGCCGGGAATCTGATGGGCCAGCACGCCGTTGTCGATGATGGAAAGTCTCTGATCCGCGAGCAGATGCTGGTATTTGGGGGCGATCTTTTCCAGATGTTCGCTCATTTCCAGGAGCTTGTTGAGGTTGATTCCCGAGTCCCTCTCCGATCCCTGAAGCGCCGCCACAATGGGTTCGCAGGCGGGCATGGACGTTCTCAGGGCGTAGGGAGACAGGCAGGTGTCGATGATGTCCACGCCGGCTTCAACCGCTTTCAGGCAGGTCATGCTGCCCATGCCGCTGGTATAGTGCGTGTGCAGATGCAGGGGGACCCGGACCGCTTTTTTCAACTCGGTGAACAAATTGAATGCGTCGTAGGGAGAAAGCAGACCGGCCATGTCCTTGATGCAGACGGTGTCCGCGCCCATTTGTTCGAGCTCTCCGGCTTTTTTTACGTAGAAGTCAAGATTGTAAATCTCCCCGCCCAGATGGCCTTCGGTGAGGGAGTAGCAGACGGTTCCTTCCACATGCTTGCCGTTGGCCTTGATTCTTTCCACGCAGGTCTCGAGGTTGCGAAAGTCGTTGAGCGCGTCGAAGCAGCGGAAGATGTCAATGCCGATTTCACAGGCCCGATCGACAAAGGCCCGCACCACGTCGTCTGCGTAGTGGCGGTACCCCACCAGGTTCTGTCCGCGCAGCAGCATGCTCATGGGCGTTTTCCGAATGTACTTTTTCAGAATTCCGGGCCGCCTCCACGGGTCTTCCTCCAGAAAACGGTGCATGGCGTCAAACGTCGCGCCGCCCCACACCTCCATGGCCCAGAACCCGCAGTCGTCCATCTCCTCGGCGATCGGGATCATATCCTCTGTTTTCATCCGGGTCGCGTGTATGGACTGATGGCCGTCCCGGAATGTGTTGTCCTGAATTCTGACGGGGTGGATCATTGAATCTTTCATGCGAAACTCCTTGCCGCGTACGAATATGCCGCGCCGTAGATTACAGCAAATAGCATGCCAGCCGTTTCCCGCTTTCAATGAAGGGCGGCGCGGTAAATGTCCGGCGTTCTTCGGTTCTCAATCCCGCTTTGGCGGAACGAGCGTTGATTCTCCGCAGCTTGCCGCGAAGCGTTTGATTAGATATTATGCTATTGCCGCGCAAATGTGGTATGCCACCTTTCGGTTTGCAGGGGAGGGGACGCTGTATATCACCTATACGGCTTGTTTCTGAACCGTATATTTTATAAACAGGCTGCCGTTTTCGAGGATGGCCCGCGCGCGGCCGATGCAAAAATCCGTCGGGGAGCGGTTGCGGCCGCTTCCCGCATTATATCGAAGGAGGTTTCAACGTGACCGCACACCAGAACATGAAAGAATGGAAAGAAGCCGCCCTCCGGGAGCTGAAGGGAAAGCCCCTGGAGTCTCTGAACTGGGCGACGCCGGAGGGCATCGTCGTCAAGCCGATTTACACGGCGGATGATCTGGAAGGGCTGGACACCGTCAATACGCTGTCCGGTCTTGCCCCGTACCTGAGGGGGCCTTCGGCCACCATGTACGCCAATCAGCCCTGGACCATCCGCCAGTACGCGGGATTTGCCACGGCGAAGGAATCCAATGAATTCTACCGGAAGAATCTTGCCGCGGGACAGACGGGTCTGTCCGTAGCCTTTGATCTCGCCACCCACCGGGGGTACGACTCGGACCATCCCCGCGTGGCGGGCGACGTCGGCAAGGCCGGCGTGGCCATCGACTCCGTCGAGGACATGAAAATCCTCTTCGACCGGATTCCGCTCGACAAGGTTTCGGTTTCCATGACCATGAACGGCGCCGTCCTGCCGATTCTGGCGGGATACATCGTAGCCGCCGAGGAGCAGGGCGTGGCGCAAAAGCAACTGGCCGGCACCATTCAAAACGACATTCTCAAGGAATTTCTGACGCGCAACACTTACATCTACCCGCCGCGGCCCTCCATGCGGATCGTTTCCGACATCATCGCCTACGCGTCGAAAAACATGCCGCGCTACAACACCGTTTCGATCAGCGGCTACCACATCATGGAGGCGGGCGCGGACTCGGTCCTGCAGACGGCTTTCACGCTGGCCGACGGCAAGGAGTACATCCGCGCCGCGATCGACGGCGGATTGAAAATCGACGACTTCGCTCCGCGCCTGTCGTTCTTCTTCGGCGTGGGCATGAACTTCTTCATGGAGATTGCCATGCTGCGCGCAGCGCGGTGCCTGTGGCACAAGATCGTGGGCGAGTTCCAACCGACCAACCCGCGCTCGCAGGTTCTGCGCACGCATGTGCAGACGTCCGGCTGGAGCCTCACTCAGCAGGACCCCTACAACAACATCATCCGCACCACGCTGGAGGCGCTGGCCGCGGCGCTGGGCGGCACCCAGTCGCTGCACACCAACTCGTTCGACGAGGCGGTGAGCCTGCCCACGCCTCTGTCTTCACGCATTGCCCGCAACACGCAGATCGTCATTCAGGAGGAATCGCAGATCTGCCGCGTAGTCGATCCCCTGGGCGGCTCCTACTACGTGGAGGCGCTCACGGCCTCCATCATTCGGGAAGCCAAAAAGATCATGGACGAAATCGAAGAGCTGGGCGGCATGGCCCGGGCCATTGAAACCGGCATGCCCAAGATGCGCATTGAGGAGTCGGCGGCCCGGCGGCAGGCCCGCATCGACCAGGGAAAAGACACCATCGTCGGCGTGAACAAATACAAAATCAAGGAAGATGCCCCGATAGACGTTCTGGACATTCCCGCCACGGTACGCGATGAACAGATTGCCAGAATCAAAGCGATCAAAGCGAAGCGCGACAATGCCGCCGTGGTCAAGGCCCTGGAGAAAATTACGCACGTCGCCGAAAAGGGCGGGAACCTTCTGGAAGCCTCAATTGAAGCGGTGCGGCTGCGGGCCACGGTGGGAGAGGTTTCCGACGCCATGGAAAAAGTCTTCGGCCGGTATGTCGCCACCACGCGGGTGATCTCCGGCGCTTATGCCTCCGAATACGGCGACGACGATGTGATCCGGTCGCTTCGGGCCCGGACGGAGAAATTCCTGGAAAAGAACGGACGCCGCCCCCGCCAGCTTGTGACCAAAATGGGACAGGACGGCCACGACCGGGGGATCAAGGTGGTGGCCACGGCCTACGCGGATATCGGCTTTGACGTGGACATCAGTCCGATGTTTCAGACGCCGGAGGAAGCGGCCAAAATGGCCATTGAAAACGACGTGCATGTCGTGGGCGTCTCGAGCCTCGCGGCGGGCCACAAGACGCTGGTTCCGGAGCTCATCGAACAGTTGAAGAAGATGGGCGGTCAGGACATCATCGTCGTGGTGGGCGGCGTCATTCCGCCCGCGGATTACGGCTTCCTCTATGAGAAAGGCGTCAAAGGCATCTTCGGCCCCGGCACGGCCGTCACGGATTCGGCGGACCGGGTTCTGCGGCTTCTGGAAGAAAAATACGGATAAAAACAAACGGGCGGCCGTGAAGACGGCCGCCCGGAAAAACCGGCAAATTTCTCCTCTCTAAGTCTTTCTGCGCCTTCCCAGCTTGCCCTTCGATATCGAGTCGCAGGGAACGGTCGCGACCGTTCCCTGCGACTCTGGATTTTTGGACTGCATCACACTTTGCTGATTCATTGCAGCCGGTCCTAGCTCACGACCAGCGCCTCCTCGGGACAGGCGAGCACCGTATCTTCTTCACTTTTAATCAGCGCCGCCAGCATTGGGACATTCGGCAGAATGTTGTTGGCGTAATACCTGGCCGAAGCGATCTTGCCCGCGTAGAAAGTATGGTCTCCCTCGCCGGGTTTCAAATCCTGTGACTTCTTTGCCGCGATGAGGGCCTGATCGAGGAGGCACATCGCCACATAGACGTACGCAAACACAAACAGCGCCTTCTGGGCGTAAAGCGGAATCAACCGGCGCTTGTGCTCCATGTCGGCCCACCAGGCGTTGTAAATCGTCCGGACTTCTTCGGCGGCGGCAAAGGCGTCGGAGAGGCTTTTCATTTCTTTTTCAAACCCTTCAGCATTTTGGTTGGCCTCGATGAAATTTCCGATATCCTGCATCCATGCGGCAAAGGGCGCTCCGTCCTTCATGCGCATTTTCCGGCCGATGAGATCGTTGGCATGGATGAACGACGTTCCCTCCCAGATCGTGAGGATTTTGGAATCGCGCAGATATTGCTCCACCGGATAGTCCAGCGTGTAGCCCACGCCGCCCAGCACCTGAATTGCCTGCGCGATGACGCCCAGCGAAGCCTCGGAGCCGTAGCATTTGACGATGGGTGTGAGGATTTCAGCAAAAGAAGAGCATTTTTTGGCCTTTTCTTTATCGGGGGAGTTGCTTTCAATGTCCAGATAGTAAAATCCCCGGAAGATCATGGCGCGGATGCCTTCCACATGCGCCTTCATGTCCAGCAGCATTCGGCGAATGTCTTCGTGCTGGATGATGGGAACCCGTTCGGCGTTTTTAATCCCAAAGGGTCTTCCCTGAACGCGCTCGGCGGCATACTGTGACGCAAAGTAGTAAGCGGCCGCGCCCTGCGTGTTGGCGTTGTGTCCCGTGCCGATGCGCGATTCGTTCATCATGTGGAACATCATCGCGAGTCCCTTGGAAAAGCCCTTTTCGTCGGGCGCGGCGCCCAGCATAATGCCGCGGCAGTTGTCGTCGTCGCCGAAGTTCAAAAGCGCCGTGGCCTGGGCGTGCAGCCCCATTTTGTGCTCGACGCCGACGGTGGCGACGTCATTGAAATCACCCATGGTTGCGTCTTCATTTACCCAGTATTTGGGAACAACATAAAGTCCGATGCCGGGAGAACCGGCAGCAGCGCCTTCGGGACGCGCCAGCACCAGATGAATCGTATTTTCGCAGGTGCCCTGATCGCCGGCGGTGATGAACATCTTGGTGCCCTTGATCTTCCAGATGCGCGGGTCGTCGGTCGGATAGGAGCGGGTGATGATGTCGCCCGTGTCCGAGCCGAAGCTGGGTTCGGTCAGGCACATCGTGCCCTGCCAGGAGCCGTCAAGCATTTTGGGAACGAAACGGTCCTGATCCTCCTTTGTGCCGAAGCGCAAAATCAGATTGGCCGCGCCGGAAGTCAGTTTGATGCAGGAGGTCAGCGCGGGGCAGGCGGCGGTGTTCATTTCGGCGCATGCTTTGTAAAGGACAAGCGGCATGCCGGTTTCCACTTTGATGCACTCGCTCGACGAGCCCCAGCCGTTTTGCTGCAGGAACTGGTAGGCTTCCTTAAACCCGGGAACCGGCGTCACAACGCCCTTATCAAATTTCACGCCGATTTTATCACCCGGCGCGTTGATGGGGTTGACGACTTCCCGGGCGACCTTGCAGCCTTCGTTGAGAAGCATGTCGATGTCGTCCATCGAGAAATTGTCTTTATACCGATCGCAGGCCAGGACCTCCCCCGTCGGCAGCCACTCCTTTAAAATAAATTTCAAATCCCGAACGTCATATTTAAATTCCATGTTTGCGTCTCCTCAAATTTATTTCCTTCAGCCTATGGCCCATCGCCTATAGCCCATTGCCTGTTTTTTACTTTTTCCCATACCCGATATTTCTGGCTGATTCTTCAATCGATGAGAGCACCGCCGGGTCGTCAATCGTGGAGGGAACCACATAATCCCTGCCATCGACAATCTTCCGCATCGTTCCGCGCAGCGTCTTGCCCGACCGGGTCTTGGGCAGAGCCTTCACCACGGCGGCTTCCTTGAAACAGGCCAAAGCCCCCAGCTCGTTTCGGACCATCTGGACCAGTTCGGCAATGATATCTTCAGGTTTTCTGTCCACGCCGGCTTTTAATACTACAAAGCCCACGGGAACCTGCCCTTTTAGCTGATCTTCCGCCCCCAGGACGGCGCATTCCGCCACATCCTTGTGCTTGGAGACGATTTCCTCCATGGCGCCTGTGGATAACCGGTGTCCGGCCACATTGATGACGTCGTCGATGCGCCCCATGATGTAGAGGTAGCCGTCTTCGTCAAAACGCCCTCCGTCTCCGGTTACGTAATAGCCGGGTCTTTCGGTGACGTATTCCAGGTAGCGCTTGTCGTCCTGCCAGAGGGTGGGCAGACAGCCGGGCGGCAGGGGAAGCTGTATGACGACGGATCCTTCCTCTCCGTTGGGCAGCGGATTGCCGTCTCCGTCCAATATTTGAACATTGTAGCCGGGGACGGGTTTGGTGGGGGAGCCGGCCTTGATGGGAAGAGGCTCTATGCCCATGCAGTTGGCGGCAATGGGCCAGCCGGTTTCGGTCTGCCACCAGTGGTCGACAACGGGGATTTTCAGCATATCGCTTGCCCAGTAGTAGGTGTCGGGATCGAGCCGTTCTCCGGCCAGAAAGAGGTATCTCAAGCAGGCAATGTTGTATTTCTTGAGGTAATCGCCATTGGGGTCTTCTTTCTTGATGGCCCGAAAGGCGGTGGGGGCGGTAAACAGAACCGAAACGTGATGCTGGGAGATGACGCGCCAGAAGGCGCCGGGATCGGGGGTGCCGACCGGCTTTCCTTCATAGACGATGGTGGTGCAGCCATAGAGCAGAGGGGCATAGATGATGTAGGAATGACCGACGACCCAGCCGACGTCGGAGGCGGCCCAGAAGACGTCTCCGGGGTTGACGTCGTAGATGTGCTTCATGGACCATTTGAGGGCGACGGCATGGCCGCCGTTGTCGCGCATGACGCCCTTGGGCTTGCCGGTGGTGCCGGAGGTGTAGAGGATGTAGAGGGGATCGGTGGCGGCAACGGGGACGCAGGGGGCAGGTCCAACTCCTTTGACGAAGTTGTCCCAGTCGAGGTCTCTTTCGGGAATGAGGTCTGCCTTGATCTGGGGTCTTTGATAAATAACGCAGTTTTGCGGCTTATGGGAAGCGATTTTAATGGCTTCGTCCAGAAGGGGCTTATAGGCCAGGGTTTTCTTGCCTTCGATGCCGCAGGAGGCGGAGACGATGACTTTGGGTTTGGCGTCGTCGATGCGAATGGCCAGTTCGTTGGGGGCAAATCCGCCAAAGACGACGGAATGGACGGCGCCGATGCGGGCGCAGGCCAAAACGGCGGTCAAGGCCTCGGGGATCATGGGCATGTAGATGATGACGGTATCGCCCTTTTTGACGCCGATTCCGGCAAGGGCGCCGGCAAAAACGGAAACGCTCTCCAGAAGTTGGCCGTAAGTGATCTTCCGGACGGTGTCGGTGACGGGGCTGTCGTAGATGATGGCGGTCTGGTCTTTCCGGCCGTTTTCTACGTGGTAGTCCAATGCATTATAGCAGGTGTTTAATTCCCCGCCGGCAAACCAGCGGTAAAAAGGCTTGCCGCTGTCATCCAGAACTTTGTCCCACTTCCTCGTCCACTCTATGGCTTCCCCGGCTTTGCCCCAAAAGGCGTCCGGCTCAGAAATCGAATGCGCGTAAACCTCCTGATACTTCATCATCCCCTCCCTTTTCCCCGTTCCGAATTTTTATTTGGAGTAAAATCCTTTTCCTTCTTTGGCCAGCTTTTCCAGCAATGGCGCGGGCGTCCAGTATTCGGCTCCCACCGAATCCCGGTACTTCAGGACTGCGTCATAGACTTTTTTCAAACCTACCGTATCAGCATAGAACATCGGGCCGCCCAGGTACACCGGAAAGCCGTATCCATAAAGCCAGACCACGTCGATGTCCAGGGGCCTCGCGGCGATCCCTTCCTCCAGAATCTTCGCGCCTTCGTTGATCATCGAATAAATCGCGCGTTCGATAATTTCCTGATCCGTGAGGGTCCGCCTGGCGATGCCGACTTCCTTCGAGTGGTTGATGATGAGTTCTTCAATCATCGGATCGGGCGTCGCGTTGCGCTTCTCATCGTACTTGTAGAAGCCTGAACCCGTCTTCTGTCCGTAGCGCCCCATTTCGCAGATTTTGTCCAGGAGGTTGTTCTTTTGTTCGCGCGGCGTGAGCGAGCCGAACTTGGCCTTGCGGTTCCGCCAGCCGATGTCGAGGCCCGCCATGTCGCCCATTCGGTAGGGGCCCATCGGGAAGCCGAAGTTGTAGATCGCCCGGTCGATCTGCCAGGGAAGCGCTCCTTCCTCCAGCATGAAGCCGCATTCGCGTGTGCGCTTGGCGAGCATCCGGTTTCCGACGAATCCGTCGCAGACGCCGACCAGGACCGGCACCTTGCCGATCTTTTTTCCGGTCTTCATGGCCGTGGCGTAAACCTCGGGGGAAGTCTTCGCGCCCCGGACGTTTTCCAGCAGCCGCATGACGTTGGCGGGGCTGAAGAAATGCATGCCCATGACATCCTGCGGCCGCCCTGTGATGGCGGCGATTTCATCGACGTTGAGGTAGGAGGTGTTCGAAGCCAGAATCGCGCCGGGTTTGCAAACCGCGTCGAGCTTCGTGAAGACCTCCTTCTTGACGGCCATGTCTTCAAAGACCGCTTCGATGACGAGGTCCACATCTTTCAGGTCTTCATAGGCCAGCGTGGGCTGGATCAGCGCCAGGCGTTTTTCCATGACCTCCTGCTTGAGCGAGCCCTTGGCGACGGTGTTGGCGTAATTCTTTTTAATAACGGCCATGCCCCGGTCGATAAATTCCTGCTTGACGTCCAGCAGCATGACGGGGATGCCCGCATTGGCAAAGCACATGGCAATGCCGCCGCCCATTGTGCCTGCGCCCAGGACGCCAACGGATTTAATCTCGCGGGTCGGCTGATCGTCGGGCAGTCCGGGAATGCGGACGACTTCACGCTCGGCAAAGAAAACATGCCGCTGGGCCTTGGACTGATCGGAATCGTGCAGCTCTACGAATATTTCCCTTTCCCGTTTCATGCCTTCCGGGAAAGGCAGTTCCGTGGCGGCCTTGACGGCTTCAATGCACTTGAAAGGCGCCATGAAACCGCGGAACTTGCGGGCGTTGGCTTTGGCGAAGTCTTCAAAAAGCGTCGGCGAATCAACGGTGGCCTTCAATTGGCTCACTCTGCGGATGGGGAGCTTTTGATCAACGACTTTTTGCGCAAACACAAGGGCCGCCGCTTTCAGGTCGCCTTCGACCATTTCATCGAGGATGCCCATGTCTTTGGCTCTGGCCGCCGCCACCGGCACGCCGGAGGTGATCATTTCCAGCGCCGACCGGGCGCCCGCCACACGGGGCAGACGCTGCGTGCCGCCCGCGCCCGGCAGAAGCCCCAGCTTCACTTCGGGAAGGCCGACTTTCGCCGTGGAAAGAGCGATGCGGAAATGACAGGAAAGAGGAATTTCGAGGCCTCCGCCCAATGCCGTGCCGTGAATGGCCGCGATCACCGGTTTGGGGGAATCTTCAATAAACTGGCAGACGTCCGGCAGATGCGGCTCCATCGGAGGCTTGCCGAATTCCCGAATGTCCGCTCCGGCGATAAACGTCCGGCCTTCGCAGATGATCACCATGGCCGAAACATCGGCATCCGCGATGCCTTTCTCAATGCCCGCTTTGATGCCGGCGCGGACCGCCTGCGACAGGGCATTCACGGGAGGATTGTTGACGGTGATGACGCCTACTCTGCCTTCTTTGGAAAATGCGACGATTTCTGCCATAAGCCATCTCCTTTTGTTGCAAATTGTTTTCCGTTTAATACAGCAAATACTGTACCAATGACAAAAAAGCAATAACGACATGGTTTGCATGCGACACGGGAGCGGATATTCCTGCAGGTTCGCCCGATTGTGCGCCGGGGTTGTTAGCGGGTCTAATCACCTGAGGGTCGCAAGCGACCCGCCCTGTGTCTTTTTATGTAGTGCGTACCTTCAGGTGCGCCCGTCGTTTTGCCTTGCATCTGTTTTCGCATTCATGACGAAGGTGCCGTGGTTGTAGTGTTGCGCAAAATTCTCATAATATGTTTGACAGGGCTGTATGAATTATATACATTCAAAGTGAAATTTGTATACCGAATAAACATACAGGAAAGAAAACAAGGCAATTGATGACAGCCAGGGCAAAAAAATCGGAAGTCGCCCAACCGTACGGCAAAGGCGCGGATCCACAAACCGGCGAAGCATCTTCGCCCGGGAGCGCCTTTGACGAACTGATCGGCGTCGATGAGACCTTTCGCAAAGCGCTGGTGAGCGCCGGGCGGGCGGCCCAATCGGATATTTCCGTGCTGATCATCGGGGAGAGCGGCACCGGCAAGGAAATCCTGGCCCGCGCCATTCATCAGGCCAGCCGCCGCAAAAACAAACAGCTCGTCGATGTCAACTGCGCCGCCATTCCCGACAGTTTGATTGAAAGCGAACTGTTCGGCTACGAGAAAGGCGCGTTTACCGGCGCGCGAACCGAGGGGCGCAAAGGCTATTTCGACGAGGCGCACGAGGGAACGATTCTGCTCGACGAAATCGGCGACTCCTCGCTGTCCGTTCAAGCCAAACTGCTCAGGGTCCTGGAATCCGGCACGTTCAAAAGAGTCGGCGGAACGAAGAACATCAAGGTGGACGTTCGGGTCATCTCTTCGACCAATCAGGATTTGGCCGATCTGATCGGGCAGAAGAAGTTTCGTGAAGATCTCTTTTTTCGCCTCAACACGTTCACGATCCTGCTGCCTCCGCTGCGCGAACGCAGGGAGGACATCGAGCTTCTGGTCCGGCATTTCCTGAAAATCGGCGGCGTTGCCCAGAAACAAAAATTCCGGTTTTCGCCCGAAGCATTCGCGATGCTGCATGCGTATCACTGGCCGGGAAACGTTCGGGAGCTGAAAGGCGTCGTGAGCTATGCGCTGAACATGACGCAGTCGCCCGTCATCGACGTCGGTTCCCTGCCCAATTTCCTGTTTTCTGAGTCTCCCGGCCGGGACGGTTTACAGCGGGAAGCCGCCGCAAGCGGGCCTGCCTCTCTGAATCTGACCGAGGCCGTCCGGGATCTGGAGCGCAGGCTCATCACCGAGGCGCTCGCCATTTCTTCGAACCGGTCGGAAGCCATTCGGGCGCTGGGAATCAGCCGTCGCACCTTCTATTTGAAACTGAGGGAATACGGGTTGGAATAAAGGGCCCGACCGGCTGGAATGAATTATGCAAGATATGAAAAAAATCTTTCTTCCGGTTTAGGACGGTTATGCCGAATGCCAGCGCGGCGGGAAAGGCCGCCAGAAAAAAAGAAAATTCGCTCACCATCGTGGAAGTGTCCCCGCGGGACGGCCTGCCCGAAGTTTGCGGCGGCCTGTCCACGGAAAATAAAATAAATTATATCAATAAACTGTCCGAAACGGGTCTGAAGAAGATCGAATGCGCTTCCTTTACGCATCCGCGTTTGCTGCCGGAAGGGTACGACGCGGAAAAACTCGTCGCCGGCATCGCCAAAAAGCCGGAGGTGACCTACGTAGGGCTGGTGCCTAACGAAATCGGCTGCCGGCGGGCGCTGGTGACGCAGATCGACGAGCTGCTGGTCCTGCTTTCCGCGAGCGACACGTTCAACCGCATCAATCTCGGCAAGTCCCTCAAAGAGAGCCTCAACAAGGTGATGCCGACGCTGCTCGACGCGGCGGTGCGAAATGCCCGAAGCGTGCGGATTTATCTGATGACGGCTTTCGGATGCCCCTACACGGGTCCGGTCCGACCGGGAGAGGTCGCCGAGCTTTTGCTCAAACTCAGCTACATGGGCGCGTCCGAGGTGGTTCTGGTGGACTCGACGGGTATGGCCGACCCCAAATCGGTAAAGGAACTGATTCGGATGCTTCGGGAGCTGAAGCTGAACATTCAGCTCGCGGTGCATTTTCACAATACGCGCGGAATGGCCATTGCCAATTGCGTGGCCGCCTACGAGGCGGGCATTCGCATTTTCGACGCCTCGCTGGGAGGGATGAGCAACACGCCTTACGGAGTGAGCGAGCTGGACATCGGATACTGGAACGTTCCGACGGAAGACCTCGTCCATCTGTTTGAAGCGATGGGAATCAAAACGGGCATCGACCTGGAAAAACTCCTCGACTGTGTCCGGCTGGCGGAAAAGATGGCGGGAAAGCCTTTGCCCGGCCACATCCTGAGGGCGCACCCCGCGTCCCATATCACGGATATCCCGAAAAAAGGGGACGGTTCTATTTTTCACTGAAGGAAAAACTGCCTTTTAACGCGTGGTGCCCATCGTCCTTCTTTCCACTGGTCGCTTTTCACTCATTGCTTATTCTTTTTTTTCCTTAACCCTTAAGTACTTAATTCTTAAATCTTTTTTTAATAAATAGAACCGTCCCCTTTTCTGTGCTATGCGGCGTCCAGACCGAGCCCCTTTTTGATTTTTTCGAGCAGGGCTTTTTCTTCGTCGTTGTAAACGCCGTCCGCCAGAAACAGCCGTCGGGCGATGCTCAGCGCCTCCATGCGGTCGTCCTTGTTTTTAATCAGCGTCGCCAGAGACTGAAGGGCCTTTTCTTCGTCCGCCTGAAGAATGGCGGACTGTTCACGCATCATTTTCTTGAATTGCGCCGGGGGCAGTTTGCTCAATACCCGGTGCGTGGCGGCGATTTCAAGGGCGACTTCAAAATGCTTCCTTTTGATGCCCTGGTTGGTGGCGCCCGCGGCCATATAGATGCGAATCAATCCTTCGGCCACGCCCCCCTGTTCCATGGCGGCAAGCCGCTTGTCATAGTCGGGATGGTCCTGTTTGGCGGTCGCGGGCTTTGGCTTGTCCTGGACGGGCGGAAACAGACTGCGCAGCCACCCGTTGCCGTAAATCTGCTGAAAGATTTCTTCCTGATGGAGGTCCCGGTAATCGCGGTAAATGTCAAGCACGCCTTCCACATAGTCGGAAACCGCCTTTTCCAGCTCCGAAAACGGATTGTCCGGCCCGGCCGGCTTTCGGTTCCTGCGGACGGCGCCGGCCATGTTTTTCAGCGGACGCATCAGGGGATTGATGTCGGCCAGCAAATACCGCTGCATGCGCAGGGGGTGCAGATGGCGGATGAACTCCGCGGAAAGCTCCGTGGTCCAGAGTTTCACAAAGGGGCGCACCAGCAGTTGATACAGGTTGTCGTTGGCTTCGGACACCTTGGCCACGACGCTGAAATCCGTTTCATCGTGTATTCCGTCGTCGTAGGCGGCAATGTCGTCGAGTGTGCGCGGTTCGAACCGGCTTGCGAATTTGCCGCTCTGAATGTCGCAATCGATGACCATTTCGTAGAGGCCGGGCGGCAGGCAGTCAATCATGTCGAAGTTGCCGATGATTTCATTGTGCTCCTTTTTGGCGACGGAGCCGGCGACAAAGATTCCCAGGTGGCCGATCTCCTCGTGAACGATATAGACGATAACCTGACCGTGCCGCTTGATGTCTTCCACGGAGCTGTACACGCGGGGAATCCAGTTGAGCGCCTGCTGGGCCGGCGTGATGTTGTCGCCCATCGAAGCGAAAACCAGGATCGGGCTTTCGATGTCTTTCATACTGAGCTTTCGGCCTTCGTTGAGCTCCAGTTCGCCTCGCTCCAGTTTGTTGCCGACAAAGAGATTGCGGACGATGTAGTGGATTTCATCGTCGTTCATCATGAAGAAACCGCCCCACCATTTTTCAAAGTTGAGAAAGCGGTCCTCTTCCGTATCCACCTTCGCATAAACGTTGTATTGTTTGGTCCAGCAAGTGTTGGCCGGATTTAAAAGCTCCATGTTTAGCACCAGGTTCGCGCCGTCAAACACGCCGTTTCCCAGATCGCTGAAAAATGAATTGACCCACACCCCGCCCAGAAGTCCTCCCCGGTAGCGCATGGGATTCGCGCCCTCGACACCGCTCCAGTAGGACAGAGGCGCGCCGTTGAGCGCCAGGGGGCCGGCGATGCCCGGTTTTTCCGCGCAGGCCAGCGCGGCCGCCCAGCCTGCCTGGCAATTGCCGATGACCGCCGGCGCGTCCGCGTCGGGATGCAGTTCGGTGACTTTTTCGATGAACCGTTCGATGGCGGCAATGACGTCCGGCAGTGTCTGGCCCGGAATGGGATCGGTGTAAAACAGGATAAAATAGACCGGATGGCCGTGGTCCAGGGCCATGCCGATTTCCGAATCGCGCTTGGAGCCCCCGATGCCGGGACCGTGGCCCGCGCGTGGATCGATGATGACAATCGGCCTTTTGGGAATGGCGGGGCGGTCCCGAAGGAAGCGGCGTCGGTTTTGCCGATCGGGATCGACATCTTTACGGCGCCGGTCGGAAATGCGAACCAGCGCGTAATTGGCGGGTCGTTCGAAATGCTTGGCGTTCAGGATCATCTCGTAGTTGAACGTCAGAACCGGCGGCTGGCCGCCGCGAATGTGCTTGATATAATTGTTGCCCCGCTTGCGCAGAATGTCCGTAAAAATGATCGAACGCTGCGCGGAATCCACGACATAGTCGCTCAGATGTTTCTGCCAGTCCAGCCCCTGTGCGGTCTGCTTGTTATCGCTTTGAGTGTCCATCAAATGCTCCCTTTCTTCCTGATCGCTGTTGTTTGAGGCACTTTAACGACCTGACGATCCGTTGTCAAGACGAGAAAGAAGTGACGAGCGACGAGTGACGAGTGACGAGTGACGAGTGACGAGCAATGAGCAACGAGCGACGAGTTACATCTCAAAACTGAAGCGTTTTTCCTCAAACAAGGTAAGACAGGCGGCGACGGCGTCCTCGTCGTAGAGGACCCCCCGGTTCCGTGTGATTTCGTCCAGCGCCTCCTGAAGTTTCAGAGAAGGGCGGTAGGGGCGGTGGGACGCCATGGCTTCGACCACGTCGGCCACCGTTAGGATTTTGGATTCCGTCAGAAGATCTTCTCCCTTCAAATGTTGCGGATAGCCCGACCCGTCTATCTTTTCATGGTGCTCCAGCACGATCCGGGCGATGGGCCAGGGAAAGGCGATGTCCTTTAGAATTTCGTATCCCGCCTGTGCGTGCGTCTTGACGATTTCAAATTCAATCGCCGTCAGTTTGGTCGGCTTGGTGAGAATCTCGGTGGGAATGGATATTTTCCCCAGATCATGAATCAGGCTGGCCATGCGCAGACCGTTGATTTGGTCGGGCTCCAGATTCATTTTGACGGCTATGGCGTAGGCGAGGTCCGCCACCCGCCGCTGATGGCCGGCCGTGTAGGGATCCCGCGATTCCACGGCCACCGCCATGGCGTGAACCGTTGATTCCAGGGCCTGACGAAGCTTTTCGAGGGTTTCCTCCCTCTCTTGTTCCAGCGCTTTCAGATGGGTGATGTCGCGGACGATTCCCCGGAAACCGACCGTTTTGCCTTCGTCGTCTTTGATCAGCGTGAAAGATTGTTGAGCTGCCATCCTCGTTTGGTCCTTGCGGATAATCTCATAATCCATCAGTTTGCCGGGAAGGCCTGTCCCGTATGCGGTGGTGAAAGCCTTGTACAAAGCCTTTGCGTTTGGCTCGTCCGTATATTGCCGGTAGTTCATGCCCATCAGCTCTTCCGGAGGATATCTCCAGATCCGGCACAAGGCGCTGTTGAAAAAAGTGAAGTTTCCGCGAAGATCGGTTTCGTAGTATCCGTCTTCGATGTCTTCCAGGATCGTCCGGTATTTTTCCTCGCTTTGGCGCAGCGCATTTTCGTCCTGCCGGTGATGGTCGCGCAACGCTTTTTCTTCCAGTCCCCGCTGCACGGCCATGCCCAGCCGCGCAAGATTGCCCTTCATGATGTAGTCGGACGCTCCGCGGTGAATGCAGTCCAGCGCCGTTTCTTCGCCGATGGCGCCGGAAACGATGATCAGAGGAATATCGAGGCCGGTGTTCTTCAGCAGGTCGATGGCTTCCAGGCCGCTGAAGGCGGGCATATGGTAGTCGCACAAAATGATGTCCCAGGGCGCGCCATCCAGCGCCCGGCTCATTTCCCGGGCCGTCTGCACCCGCTCGCCCTTCGGTTCATAGCCGTTTTTCTTCAGCGCGCGGGTCAGAAGCAGCGCATCGTCTTCCGAATCTTCAACCAGTAATACGCGTAAGGGTGTTGGCATTGGTCGTTCCTCGTCACTCGTTGCTTGTATCTCGTATCTCGTCACTCGTCGCTCGTTGCTCGTCGTTCGTCATTCGTCGCTCGTCGCTCGTTGCTCGTCGCTCGTATCTTTTCTTTACTAGATACGAATGACGTTTCCATCCCGACGAGATGCGTTTCTTTCACATTTTAAGACATTTTGTCAGTTTCTTTATCATTCTTGATTCATGATCCAGTTTGTCGATGAATTTCATTTTCCATTCGTTGTTAATATAGCAGAGAAGTCCGCAGACCTCAATTTGTGTTTCCAATTCTGCGCATGAACCCAGCGCGATGTTTAAAAACTGTATATATTCTTTATTATGATGCCTGTTAAAACCTTCTGCAATATTTGAGGGGATGGAAACAGCCGCCCTTCTCATCTGACTGACCAGACCATACATTTCATCCTTGGGAAATAACTTTGTGATTGCGTAAATATCCGCAACCATGTCCATGCCCAGTTTCCACACTTCCAGATCCCGGAAACTTTTGATTTTGGTAACTTCCCTTGTCATCAGAAAAATTCTCCTCGTATTTCGTCACTCGTTAAAAAAAACGGCGACGCGAGATACGAACTACGAGATACGAGCGACGTTTTTTCAATCTCCCAGTGAGAAATAAAATGTTGCTCCTTTTCCTTCCTCGGCTTCGGCCCAGATGCGCCCGTTGTGGCGGGAAATGACGCGCTGGACCGTCGCGAGGCCGATTCCCGTTCCCGGAAACTCATCCGCCCGGTGAAGGCGTTCAAAAGGCTCGAAAATTCTTTTAGCATAGGTCATGTTGAAGCCCACGCCGTTGTCCCGGACATAGAAGACCGTTTCGTCGTTTTGGACACAAGACGCAAATTCGATGCACGGCGCCTCCTGCTTCCCCGCGAATTTCCGGGCATTGTCCAGCAGGTTGGTCATGACGATGCGCATCATGCGCTGATCCGCGTTGACGGTGATGTTTTCCTGAATGGCCAGCTTAGGCCTGCCTGCCGGATCCGGCATCTGGAGTTCGGCGGCGATTTCGCGAACCATCTCGCTCAAATCGAAGTCCTGCCGGTAAAAATCGGCTTTCATTACTCTGGAGAGGCCGAGCAGGTCGTCGATCAGCCGGCTCATCTGCTGCGTGGCGTGATGGATTCTTTCCAGATATTTCTTCCCTTCCGCATCCAGCCGGTCGGCGTAGTCTTCCATCAGGGCGTTGCTGAAACCGTCGATGGTGCGCAGCGGAGCCCGCAGATCGTGCGAGACGCTGTAGCTGAAGGACGCCAGCTCCCGGTTGACCTCCTCGAGCGTCCGGTTGATCGTCGTGAGGTCTCGGGCGTTTTCATTGAGATCGTCCACCAGATTCAGAAGCGCCGTCTGGCTGTTGCGCAGATCGCGGGTCTGATCGGCAATCTTCTGTTCCAGTTCCCGGTTGAGGCGCCGAATTTCCTCTTCGGCCTGCCGGCGTTCGCTGATATCCGTCATGGTGTGGACGGCCCCCGCGAAGCGCCCGTTGTCATCCAGAATCGGGTCCACGGTAATCTGATACCACTTTCCCGCGATGGATAATTCCATGGATTCACGCTGCAGGGTTTCTCTGGATCGCAAAATGGGGCATTCGGGAATCGGCGCCGACGTGCCGTGGACGACTTCCCAGCAGAAACGGCCGGTCATGTTTTCCGCCGGACGATCGAAAAGGTGCTGGGCCGTTTTGTTTGAGCGCAGAATGTGGTGATTCCGGTCCATGAGCCAGATGGCATCCTGGCTGGCATTGAAAGTTCTGTGCCATTGCATCTGGGCCGTGCGAAGTTCCTCCAGGGCCTTTTCCCGTTCGGTGACGTCGTTGACGCTGAACAGCAGGCACTGTTCGTCCTGAATGGTGATCCATTTTGCGGAAACGAGCCCCGTCATGATCTCACCCGATTTTTTCCGAAACAGCAGCTTTCGCTCAAAGACGGCGCCGGTTTCCCGCAGGTCCCGGACAATGATGGCCCGGTCTTTCTCGTTGACCCACAGCTTCAGATCCGCCGCCGTCTTTCCCCGAATGTCCGCTTCGTTATAGCCGGTGATTCTGGTGAAACTGTCGTTGATATCCAGAATCTTGCCGTCGGACAGGCGGGACAAAACGAGCGTGTAAGGCGCGGATTGAAAAGACAGTTCAAATTTTATTTTCTCCGCTCGAACCTCTTCGTCGAGCTGCTGGTTGTACATGAGCGCCAGCGCGAAGGCGAGCGTGATGAACAAAAGCTGGTAGGCGATCACGCTCAAGGCGATGATCACGTTTTCTTGAAACAAATCCGCACGTGCATGGGGGACGAAAACGGCCGCCGCCATTCGGGTCAGACTGACCAGGACAAAGAGCGCGAAAACCAAACCCGGCCAACGCATCAGCCTCCTCATGGGCTCCGGCGCGCCCCGAAGACAGAACCAGACGCACTGCGAAAAAAAGACCAGGAGCACCGCCGACAGATTGAAGATTCGGGCGTCCACGTCGGGTTTGCCGAACGTGAAGTAGGCGTGGATCAAAATCCCCGCCGCCAGAATGAAATAATTGAAAGTTTGTCTGCGAATTTCACCGGTAAAGCGCAGAAGCGCCTGATAACCGATCAGCGTGCCGGCCATAAACATGGTGTTGGTCAGGATAGTCGATGCCCCGTCGGGAATAGCCCCGCGCAGAATCATCAGGATGAGTGCAAACAGACTTACTACATAAAAGATAACCCACAGATGTGTTCCGCTGATCCGCTCGCGGTTCTGTCGCCAGAGCAGAACCATTACGGCCAGGCAGACGATGTCCGTTGCGATATAGGATAAAACAATGGTGCGGGTGTCCAGAATCATTACAGGCCTCGGCTGCGGGATGACGACCGGTCATCGCCGTGTTTTATTTTGTTTCCAGCTCTTCGATCCGTTTTTTGAGCTCGGCCATTTTCAGCTCCCGGCCGACAAATACCTTGTTTGTTTCTTCAAGTTGGTTAATGGTTTTTTTCAGCTCGGCCGTTCGCTCCTGAACCTTTTGTTCGAGCTCCTCGTTCATTTGCCGCATTCGGTTTTCCATTTCTTTTCGTTCGGTGATGTCGGTGATGATCGAATGCAGAAACGGCTTTCCCCGAACGTCGATCCGGCTGCTGAAAACCTCGACGTCGCGAATGGAGCCGTCGGCCCGCCGGTGGCGGAATTGAAATCGTGTGCGTTTCTCATTCTTGACCTTGCGCAGCCCCGTGCGGATTTCCTCCTCCGTCAGCGTGTTGATGTCAAAAATTTTCATTTGTAAAAGCCGCTCGCGGGGCCAGCCGTAAAATTCCGCGGCGGCTTTGTTGGCGTCGATGATGTCCCCCGTCTCCGGATCAAGAATCAATTTGACTGCCGTATGGTGCATGAACAGGTTTCTGAAAAGTTCTTCGCTTTCGCGAAGCGCCTCCTGCGCGCGCACGCGTTCGGTGACGTCCATGATGTTGCCGAAGACCCGGACGATTTTTCCATCCCTCCATTCCGCCTGTCCGATGGTGCGCACACGAATGGTTTCTCCCGTTGCCTTGTTAAACCGGAGTTCCAGGTCGTAGGGTTTGCCCGTTTCCAGCAGTCGCCCAAAGGCCTCGGTGATGACCGGGCGGTCTTCCGGAGCGTAAAAATCCATCGCTTCTTGTGTGCTGGGCTGAGCGTCCGGAGAGATGCCGTAAATGTTATAGACTTCCTCGGTCCACTGGCCCCGGCCCGTTGTCAGATCACGTTCCCAGCCGCCGATTTTGCTCAGCCGCTGGGTTTCCGCCAGAAGCGCCTGCAGTTTTTTCAGGTGTTCCTCCTCCCGCAGGCGCCGGGTGATGTCGCGGAAGATCATGCTGGTGCGCGCCTGCCCGAAGCGGTCATGAAAAACGGCGGTCGTGATTTCCACGGGAAATTTGGTTTCGTCCTTGCGGATCATCGTCAGTTCGCCGGAAAATTTTCCTGTCCTTTCGCGCTCGGCAAGCGCCCCGGCAAGCCGGGGATCTTCCCGGTCCATGATGCCGCCGCGGCCCAAGTCGATCAGTTCCTCTTCACTGCGGTCCAGCAGGCGGCAGGCGGCGGGATTGGCGGAAAGGATTCGGCCGTCGGGGGCCGTCAGCATGACCGCGTCCAGGCTTGCTTCGAACAAAGACTTGCAGCGCTCTTCGCTTTCCGAAAGAGCCGAGGCGGACTGCATCATTGAAAGATGGTCGGAAAGAATTTTTCCCGCCAGCAGTGTGGCCAGGGGAAAAAGGAGGAGGATGGGAGCGGCAAGGTTTTGGAAAGTGCTCCAAAAAAGACTTTCCGGAAGCGTAAACATCAAAGCCGCCACGGCCGCGTGGACGGCGAGTCCCATCACGTAGAGAAGCTTCGCGGAAGGCGGTTGCAGCGAGGATTTGTTTTGGTAAAAAAAGATCAGTCCTATGGCGGTGGAAGAAAGGGATGTCAGAATTCCCATGATCAGCCCCGCGCCGCCGATGCTGATGCGGCAGGCCAGCGCCATGACGCACGAGACGGCGGCAGCCGGAGGACCGAAAAATAAAGCGCAGAGGCTGAGCATGACCGAGCGGCCGTCGAAGATCAGCCCCGGTCCAAGGGTAAGCGGGCGGAGCATGCCGACGATGGCCACGGCGCCGAACAGCGCCCCCTGCAGGAGCGCCCCCGTCCGGGTATCGCGCGAAAAGCGCTTATCGAGAAACCCCGAAACAACGCTGAGCGCCACCAGAAGCGACAGATTGAATATTAAATCCAGGTCACTACTGTCCCAACGTTTTCGTAAAGAGATGAAGTAAGTTATAGAAAACAATGCGAATAATCAATAAAAAGTTATTTATCGATTTGAAATATTTTTC
>Ga0209606_1000368_pt1 | contig 69289 bp, 43 predicted proteins | sample AD_UKC057_MetaG_FD_184412 | JGI IMG/M metagenome (GOLD analysis project Ga0209606, IMG submission 184412) | Active sludge microbial communities of municipal wastewater-treating anaerobic digesters from USA - AD_UKC057_MetaG (SPAdes) (version 2) | ecosystem: Engineered > Bioreactor > Anaerobic >...
TGGGCGGGCGTCAAGCCGTTGCCGTACACGCAGAACGATTCCGTGAACGCATATCGGGTGCCGTTCTGATGGGCCGCGCTTGAGGCGTATTTAGGGAAGAAGTGCTGGCCGGGTTTGCCCGGAAAGAGCTGGCGCCAGATCACGTCCACACCGGGGACATCCATCGCCCGCAACTGGCGCAAGGCATTGCCGAACCCATAGCGGACCACGTTGACGGTCTCATCCTCGCCGTTGAGATGTCCGCCCGACGCGAGCCCGTTTCTCCGGCACCAGTCCCGGATTTCACCGAAGTAAGCGTCTCGAAACCGGGCAGTCCATAGGTCGTAAAAGGCTACTCGTGCGCGCGCATCGGCCAAGGGCATGTCATGGCCCGGCGGGGCGAACAACGACGGCAGCGACTCCTCGAGCCGCCGTCCAAACCGTTCCCGGTACAGCTCGTCCATGGCCGGCGTCCAAGGGATGGACTCGGGAGGAGCCAGGTTGGGGACGCCGGGTTCGTCGGTGAAGGTGAAGCGAACGGCCTTTCCAAACTGAGCGCCGAATGCTCTCCGGTAGCCCTCGTGGGTCAATTCGAGGAATCGTCGCGTGGCCTCGGGGTTGAGCAAATCGGGCGCGGCCAACGCCGTGACCCGGAAGAGGTACGCCAGTTCGTCCTGCCGAGCCGGGTTCCACGTATCTCCGGGCAACCAGACAGACCGCTGCGAATCTTCCACGACGAGAGCCAATGCGTCCTCTGGCACGACGTAGGCGCCCTGCGATTCTACCTTCTCCCGAACAAGCCGCTGTGCCCGCAGCTCGGGATGCCCTTCAATGACCTTCCCCAACGCCTGGCCTGAAGGCCATCCGCCCTCGTCATACAGCCACCAGTTCATGCCAAGCCGCACGGCCGCGTCCACCGCATGCCCTGCACGCTCGAAGAACTCCGGCGTGAGGTAATCCGGGTCCATCGAGTTGTTGGTCGAATCCGGGCGGAAACCGCGCGGCATCGGCAACACGCACACGCTCCGAGCGCCGTGGGCCGCCATGTCAGCGAGTTGTTGATCGAGCAGGGGAGGCTCCAAGGGCGCGTTCCACAGCCAGAAGTAGCCGGGCCACAAGACCGGCTCCGGGTCGCGGAACTGCAGTGCCTCGAAGGAAGGCACAAGCCGGATACAGGCGGCAACCTCGCCTTCCCCGCCCGCCGCGGACAGCGCCGCCATCATGGCCAAACTTCCGACCGCGATTCTTTGCCAGGCACTCCGCATCGACGGTTCTCCACGAATCACCATGCACCTGCTTGGATGTAATCCATGCCTCCCCGCAATCATACTCACCCGCCTCTCAGAAGTCCCGCGATAACGAGCGCAATCCGCGTATAGGCGACAGGCTGTGTTGTCGCGAGGATTCTCGAGAGGAGAGCTCAGCGGTCGCAATCACTCACATGAGCCGTTGCAAGGCCTACTGGTCCGTCCACGTAACGGGCTCAAGAAGAACACGGCCAAACGGCTGGCCGGAGGCAACTTCCTGGCGCAGAAGCTCCGGATACGGCAAATGGCGCAAAGGCGTCGATGGCATCATGTTGAACAGGAACACGCCGCTTGCGCCTGCGTCGTACCAATTGAGTACCCCGTTCGCAACCTCGAGCGGGGGCATTTGGGCCAACAGCGGCTTGTCCTGCTTGTCCTCCTCGGCGGTGGGATCGTGGATATTCTGCTGCATCGCGGAGCCGTCAAACTCCATGGTTTCCGTCCTGCGGGGGTAGCACTGGACTTTCTTGCCCCGGCACAACTCGAGGTACTTCGGGATTAGCCGGCCCTCCGGCATGAGCCGGTCAACCAATCCTTCGTTAACCCAGGTTGCGACATCGAGTCCCATATCCTCGGGAGTCTGATTGTCATACCAGGTTCCTGTGGTAAACGAAACGTTGAGGACCAGATCGCGGCGTTGTTCCTGTTCAATCTGGCGTATGCCATCCCGGAGATCGCGGATATAGGCGTTCATGTGTTCGAACTGGTTTTCCTGGCCAGGATTGAAATGCTGGCGGTGTCTCGAGAAGTCGATAGTCAGCCCGTCCACGTCGTAGTTCTTGACAATATAGAGCAGGAAGTCGCGATAAAACGCGCGGGCTTCGGGGATCGCGTAATCCAGCCCCATGCCGTTCTTGAGCCGCCACTCCGGGTGTTCGTCCCATACATTGCTTTGGTAATAGTGAACGTTTGCGCGGTGCGAGACGTAGATGTCAATGCCGAGTTCGTGGCAGCGGTCAACGAGTGCGTGGAGAATATCGATGCCGCGCTCTTCGAACGCGGCGAAGACACGCTCGGCGCGCTTGTCGCCCAATCGGTCGCCGCCGGTTATGCGGCCGGTAGTCATCGGATGAGGGAAATTGGTGCCCAACGACCCGCCGATGCACCAGTTCACCGCGTCCACGTTGCCGAACTGGTACCCCTCGACTTGTTGCATGATGCAGTCGATATCGTATACCCCGTAGTCCCAGACGTAACTGAAACCGTCGTGGTCCATGATCACGCCGCGACGTTCGAGAGTGGCCCTGCGACCGGCCTCCGCCTCGACTTCGGCTGGGTCCCTGCGAACGAGCTTGATATAGGCCACGTGCGCATTGCAGAGCCCCCACCAGAGCGACTGATACGTCCCGCGCGGCTGGCGCAGATGAATGTTCTGGCCAGTCAGGTCGGCGGTCTTGTAAAAACATTCAACGAGACGTCCCGTCTTGTCGGCGGCAGGCGGCCATTCCTTCACGCCGTCCTCGTTCGGGTTCACGGGAAAGTAGAACTTGTCGGCCGTCAGCTTGATGTCGACCCCGCCCCCTTGCAGGAGAGGGCGGTAGGTGCCGACCCAGATGTCGAACACGCCCTCGAGCGCGATCGGATACGTCAACGCCGGCGCGAGACAACTCTCCGGACGCTCTGTATCCCGTTCCTCGACGCAGAGCATCTTCCCTTGGCGCCGTTCGGTGGTGTATGGGCGCAGCCACCACTTGCCTTTCTGGCTGGCGCCGGCTATGGCCGAGTGCGGAAAACACCGGGCGAAATCATCCAGGATAACAACGTCGCCGACTTGCGGGACCGTCCCTGCATCAAGTTCCTTGTGGGTCAACTCGACCGCGTAAGCGCTCATCGCAAACATGAAACACACGCCGAGAACCGATGTCATCTGCCGTGACTGCATCATACCGGGCCTCCTTGCCGTCTTGCCCGACCCCGGCGGGTCAATAGCCGTAATGAAGGCACCCCGTTCAATCTCGAACGAAACTCCCCACAACACGTGCACCGCCGCCTCGTCCCTCACACAACCCTTGTTGAGGTTCTCAGCGGCAATGAGCGGGCGGTGTGCGTTCTCGCCCCTCATGGCGGAGGATTGTATCATAGGCTGTGACCTGCGAGAACTGGTCTTTGCAGGATCTCGCGGCGTGACGGACTCATTCACGTTCAAGCACTCGCGGCTGTTGAGCCGTTGACGGAATTCGTGAAGTCGCGAAGGCATCTGGTACACTTTTTCGTCAGGCGAACGCCTGTGTTGCGCGCGTCAATTGGAGCCGGACGGATTCTCCCCAACGATGGTGAGACAGGCCATGTGGTTGACAAAGAGGGCTTTCATCCGAACAATCCGGGGCGCACCCCGAGTGTCAATGGAGCGTATGAAGCGATGGCCACGCATTGAGGTTGCTTCTTGCTCAAAGCCCTTGGCGAGACGGAAGCATAGTTCAAATGGGCGGATGAACGTGAAGCAGTGCTGGTTACCCGCGTTGGGCTTCAGCGGATACTGTCCAGCCAGGTGAAGAGGAAAGGTCGACGTTGCATGGACGCACGCGGCGGGCCCGAGGAAGTCTCCCCGGAAAACATGGCGTCTGAAACTTCCATGGGCGGGAGGTCTGCCGACATGGCTTGCCCGCTGGCCGTCCGCTACCAGAACCGGAACCTGATGCGGTTCGCCCTCCACAAGAGCCTGATCTACCTGGCAGCGCCGGTTGTGTACATAGGGAACCTGGACGCCGTTCTGTTGAACCGGCTGGGCCACTCCGACACAGTGGCTAACCTGCCCGCTTCGGCCTACGCGTGGACAACAGCGCCGTTTCTGGTGCTGTTTACCTGGTATTTCTGCCGTGTGCGGATGCTCAAGCCGGTTCTGGTCGCCTCCTACGCCGTGATGGCGGGCGGCGGACTGATTGCGGCGGCGGGGCTTCTGCGGCCAGAGTCGAGGTGGCTGGTGGCCGCTTTGGCCGCGCACGCCATCTTAACGGGCTGGGCGGGCGGGGTGGTCGGCGTTTTTGAATGGGAGATCCTCGCCCGGGGCGTAGCGGAACAGCGGCGCGGGCTGGCCTTGAGTCTTGCCTTCGGAGTCGGGCCCCTGATGGCAGTGGTCAGTTCGCTCGGCACGCAACTTGTGCTCGACGGGAAACTGGGTCCGTTCGTGGTGGGCCGGTTCAATTTCCCCCGGGATTATCTGGTCCTGTTTGGCGTCAGCGTTTTGATTCTGGCAATACCCGCGTTTTCGGCGACACGCTACACCGTTCCGCTCCCTGATGCGGAAGTCTCGCGTCAAAAGCTCATCTCGGGCGTATTCGGCGGCCTCGGCGGCTTTTTCAAGAATCGGCTGCTGCTGCTCGCCGCCATCGCTTTCCTGCTCGTGACGGTCGGCAGCTCAATGATCCTGCCCAATGTGGCTCTCTACACGAAAGAAGTGCTCGGCGAAGAGCCGCAGGCGTATGCCGGGTACCAGTTCGCCCTGCAGTTTGGCTTCAAAACAGTGGCTGGCCTTTTGCTGGGATGGTTGCTGGTGCGGACCCATCCGCGGGCCGGTGTTACGGCGACTACGCTCCTCTCGTTTACAGGCTTGGTTTGGGCGCTTTGGGTGCCCGGAAAATGGTACCTGGTGACTTTTGGAATCTTGGGCGCCGGCGAACTCTACGGCGTATACTACCCGAACTACCTTGTATGCTGCTCGCCAGCCTCGCAGGTCCGCCGCAATCTGGCTTATGCGCAGCTGCTGGCGTTGCCGGTGAGCGTTGCTCCGCTGATATACGGGATGATTTCCGATAGCTATGGGTTGAGAATCAGCGTTGAGACGGCGGCAGTGCTGCTGCTCGGCACAATCCTCTTGATTCAGCTCGCGTTGCCGCGCCGGCCAGGCATCGCTCCTTCTGACGGCATTTCCCCGGAGACGGTGATTGCCGAAAACTAGTTCCGGCGGGGGGATTCTGGGAATGCCGGCCGCGGGCTCGCATCATGCTCTTTGCGGAGAGCATAAAGAGCAGGGCGAACTCAGTAATTCCGTCATGGCGCGTGAACGCACCTGCCGCTTCGCAGGGACTGCCCGTCTACGCCTCCGATTCAGCGCTTTGCATCGTGCTCAGCGTTCTGTGGGGCCGCCCGTTGCAGTTGCACCGGGCCGAGCAATCCGCCGCCCCGGGAGTCCATCTCGAACTGGACTTGCCGTGCATGGTACGGACTGGGCCAGCCGGGACCTTTCCGCTGGGACCAGTTGTCTTGCACCCGTTGCGAGGTAAGCTCGTTTGCCAACGTGTTGGCCACCTGGATCTCCAGCGCAAACTCTGTGCGGCCATCAAGCGGTGGAAGCTCAATCCGCCACGGTGGCCAGAGCACGCAGCCAGCCTCGCGGCCATCAATCGAGACGTTTGCCGCGTACTCCAATCCGCCTAGATCCAGCATCAGCCGCCCGGCACGCATCGACTCGGGCACGCGCACTGTTCGCCGATACGTGACATGGCCCGAGAAATCCTCGCTCAATCCCAGGGTATGCGCCCAGGGGCCCAGCACCACCGGCTTGAACTGCGGGTTGCCGGCCGGATGGAGCTCGAAATCATGTTCGCCCGCCACATACTGCTGGTCTACCCGAGCCGTCCACGCGTCGGCCAGCTCGAGGGATTCGGCCGCCTCGGGTGCCTGTGGGGGCGCAACGTCAGCGGGCGCGTCCTGTGGAGTCGAGACCAGCAGCATTGACTGTCCCGCCACAAGATGCAACGCGATGGCATGAATAGCGTGTTCGGGCTTGGGGGCGCCCTCATCCTTTGCCTTCTTGCTCTCCACCGTTCGCAGCACCCCCGTTCCCGGCTCGACCTCGTACGCCTCTCCGTCGAGCGCCATAGAGACGCTGCCGGCGTACGGCTTCTCGCCTTCATTGAACAGAAACGCTGCCCCGCCGCCGGGCCAGCGGCGGACGAGCGCACGAACGTCCCTGGAAGGTGGCTCGAGCTGCACCGTCGGCGCGATCCCGGCCACGGCTGCGTCGATCTGGCCCAGCTCATCGGCGCGGACCACCTGCCCCCCGGCCGTCTTGAACTCCTCGAGCCGTTGCCGGGCAGGTTCTGTCATCCACTGGGTCGGCCCGACAACGATTGTCCGATAGCGCATGGGTCCAATCGCCAAAAGGCCATCGGCGACCTGCGTCACTGGATCGGAAAGCACATCATCGTCGAGCAGGTCGTAGTCGCACTGCCGCTCGAGCAAGGCTTGAGCGAGCGCGTTGAACCCGCATACCGCCGGGTCGGACACGTCGCCGCTGGCCCAGATGTCACGCACGGGATAGTAGAGCCCGATCTCGATGGCCGGTTGGCCGCAGGCCAGCATGTAGCTCGACCTGGCTACGTAGCGATGGAGGTCCGGCAGGAAATCCCACATTGGCTCGGCGGGACAGAATCGCGGCCGCTCGCCCGTCATCGCGTTGTCGCGCGTGGTGACCGGATAGTTGCTGCCAAGGTATATGTTTATGCCGCGAACGAACTGGTAGTCGAGCACCCATTTCATCTGGGCCGGAGTGAGTCCGCTGCCATAGACGGCGAACGATTCGGTGAAGGATAGTGCCGTACCGTTCTGATGGGCGGCGGATGAGGCGAACTTCGGGAAGTTCGTTTCGCACGGCTTGCCAGGGAAAATCTGACGCCAGATGGCATCCACACCCGGCATGTCCATCGCCCGAAGGTGCCGCAGGGCGCTGCCGTAGCCATGGATAACCGGACTGATCGATTCGTCCTCTCCGCCGAGGTGTCCGCAATGAGCAATGCCCTGTTGCCGGCACCAATCGCGCTTGGGCAAGAAGTACGCGTCGCGGAATTGTCCCGACAAGAAGTCGAATACGTCCACGCGCACTTTTTTCTGCGCCGGGGTCAACTGACCGGCGTCGGTGACGGCAAAGGCATCGAGCTTGTTGTCGGCCAGCAGGCTGTAGCCGAACCGGCTTTGAAAAATGGCATCCCCGCCCGGGGTCCACGGGATCGAACGGCCCAGGTCGACGTACTGGTATGCGGGCTCGTCCGTGAACATGAACGTGATGGTCGAACCGAATTGCGCCGCCAACAGCTCAGCGTAAGGCTGGTGAGTCGTCGCGATGAAAGCCGCCGTCGTCTTGGGACTCAGAAAATCGGCGCTCACATAGGAGGAGGGGTTGCGCACTTGAGTCCAGTTCCCATCGCCGTACACCAACTGGCACGTAGCGTGGTGCGTGGCGTACTGTGGATTGTGACGCAGCACCAGTCCTGGCGGCCAGGCGCCCTCGTCATAGAGCCAGCAATTCATCTCCAGCCGCGCGGCCTCGTCTACCGCGGTTCGCACGCGGTCGAAGAACTCGGGAGTGAGGTAGTCGGGGTCCATATGGTAATCGTTGGGCCGGTGATCGTTGGACAGCGGAAATATCAACGCATTACGCACCTCGTGCGCTTTCATATCAGCGAGTTGCGCGCGAAGCACCGCGGGTTCGAGCGTCCCGTTCCACCACCAGATGACCGTGGGCCAGAACAGGCACTCCGGCTCCCGGAGAGACTTCCAGGAGAATTCCCTGGGCTGTACATAATCCGGTGGGGCGGGGGCTTTGACGTCTTCGGCCGCGAAGGACGCAGCCAGCGGTAACACGGCAAGCAGTACAAGAGCCGCAGGAAAGTGTTTGGCGTGCATGGCAGCAACTCCTTGAGGGACAAGATGCGTAGCACTGTTCTCGCGCCAATCCGAGGCGTCCGTTTACGGCCTCGTCTCGTCCATCGCAACGACTACTTCTTAACCGCGATCGGCTGGGGCGTATTGCCGAGTGAGGGCTTGCCCGCGCCATACTAGCTCAGCTTGCGGTCGAGCCGTTTCCGATGGAACGCTTCCTTGATCTTGCCGGCCAATTCCACATAATGCCGCGTCTCGTCATTTTTTCCAAGAACCGCGGCGGTCTCCGCCATCACCGGCACATCCAGATAGTAGTAAGCGGTCCAGACAAATGGCGGCCAAGAATCACGATGATCAGCGGCGCACCTGGAATCTGCCGCTGCCCTTCGCTAGGATGAAAGAGTCTGCGCTCGAAGAATCTCCGGACGACGGCTGTATCGGTTTACAAACGCCCGATTACATAAGGGCGTGGTGAGACATGCAGGAACCAGGACGTCCCCAAAACGGCTGCCGGCGGGCGGCAATATCATCAACGGAGAAGTGGCAATGAAACCCCGATTCTTTTCGCTTCTGTTCTTTCCCGCGACAATGTTGTTCTCAGCGTTCGCCAGCGGGGCAGAGATTCCCGTCGAGCCGTATTCGTCACAGCCAGCGGCCAGCGAGACGGCGTTCGTGGCACAATGGAAACAGTTTCTCCTCAAACAAGGGGACGCGAGCGCCGGGCGCTACGCCGCCGATCTCCCCTTCTCGTTCCGATGCGGCGAACGAAGCAGCCGGGAATGGGTCACAATCGGAACGGCGAACATCGAGTCGGGGGATTGGCGGAATGACGGGACGCGCACGCATATTCTGAGTTGGAGAGACGCCCAGACGCCGCTCTATTGCGAGATGGAACTCACCGAATTCCAGGACTTCCCCGCCTTTCAATGGGTTGTCCGCGTCCGAAACGACGGGCAAACCGATTCCGCGAAGGTTCACGATTTCTGGGGAATCGATACGTGTTGGGATGCAGCGGACGGTTCGATGCCGGTTCTGCACCGTTCGGTCGGTTCGCCGGGTCACGAGGACGATTTTCACTTCATGAGCGAGGTCATGCACAACTCAATGTGGGACAAGCGCCGCCGGATTGCGATGGACACACCCTCAAACGCCGCCTGGGCACAGGCACACTCGTACCTCATTCCAAATGACAGACGTTCGAGCGCCATATGGTTGCCGTTTTTCAATTATCAGACCGGCGGCGACGGTTTGATCGCCGGACTCGGCTGGAGCGGCGCTTGGCGCGCCTATTTTGACCATCAAGGGAACGGAAAATCGACGATTCAGGCCGGGGTCGAGAACTTCGATTCGATCCTTCATCCCGGCGAGACGGCCCGCTCGACGTTGAATCTGGTCCTCTATTGGCAAGGGGAGATGCTGCACGGTCAGAATATGTTTCGCAGACTGGTCCTTCAGCATTATTCGCCGCGCGTCGGTGGGAAATTGGTCGAGCCGCCGATTTCCGGAGTCGTCTGGGGAGGGATTCCGTCGAAAGAGCACCTCGAAATCATCGACAAGATCAAGGAGTATGAGATTCCATTGGACGTCTATTGGTTTGATGCGGGCTGGTACGGAACGGGCGTCGTCCCGTCGTACTCTGTGTTCGAGGGCGACTGGGGAATTATGGCCGGAGACTGGCGGCCGAATCCGAACTGGCACAACGGAACGCTCAAGCCGACAAGTGACGCCGCTCATGCAGCGGGGATGAAGTTTCTTGTCTGGGTCGAACCGTGCCGCGCCATTCACGGCCGGCCGGTCACGCTCGAACATCCCGAGTATTTCCTGACCGGAAATGCCGACGGCAAGATCCAAGACGGGCAAACGCTTCTTCTCGATCTCGGCAAACCCGAATCGTTGACGTGGGCGACCGGTGTCGTTGGCGGTCTGATCAGGGATTACAACATTGACTGGTACGAAGAGGATTTCAACATCGACCCGAATCCCTATCTGGAAACGGCCGCCCTGCCTGACCGGTGGGGGATGAACGAGATGCGGTTCATCGAAGGCCATTTCGCGTTTTGGGACGCGCTTCGCAGCGAGTTCCCGCATCTGGCCATTCTCAATTGTGCCAGCGGCGGACGGCGCATCGACCTGGAGTCGATTGCGCGGGGACAACCTCTCTGGCGAAGCGATTACAACTGCTTTCCCGAAGCGACCGCCGAGTCGACGCAGGATCAGAGTTACGGAATTCTCCATTGGCTCCCGATTCAGGGAAGCATGATTCGGGGCTGGTCGCTTTTCGATACGTATGAAGCTCGCTGCGCCTTGAGTCCGGGCATGGAGAACGCAATGGTCGCGAAGACAGAGCCGGAATGGCTCCAGATCAAGGCGAATGTCATTCAGGCACAACGCTGCAAGAAATACTTCTTTGGCGATTACTACCCCTTAACCCACGAACAGCGTAATCCGGGCGCCTGGACCGCGTATCACTTGTATCTTCCTGCGGAACGGGAGGGGATGATTCTCGCCCTGCGGCGCGCGGGGAGCGACGTTCGTGCGATGACGTTTGACCTCTTGACGATTGACCCGGCCGAACAGTGGAAGTTTGAAGATTATGATTCCGGAGAAACCTGGGCCGTTTCCGGTAGGGAGATTCGCGAAGACGGGTTCAAGATCGTTATTCCGAACCGCCGGGATTCTCGAATCATCTTCTACGCGGTCGAGAGCACTAATAGGCAGGGACAATGACCTTCTATTGAGCACATGCGAGGCGCAGCTTCAACATGAGATATCTGGAAAGAAGCCCCCGAAAATGAAACGTCATTCGCTTAATAAGAGGTTATTACCCCTATTTACTCTGTCTATTTCGTGTTCCTTGCTTTCCGTGGCGCAAGTTGCGCGCCAGGATGCGGCCGAGGTGGCTGCGGTCGAGCGGGCCAACGAAGCCCTGTCGCCGGGGCAGGCATTCGCGAACCTCGAAGCCAAGGCCGGCGAGTGGCGAGTCGAGAACGGCGCGCTGGTGCAGGCGGACGCATCCGCGCCGTATGCGCGAACGTTCATCAAGGGACCGCGCTGGATGGATTGCGCCATCAAAGCGAAGGTGCGGGTGGATACGATGGGCGCCACGGCGGCGTCGCCTGGTGTGCGGCTGATCGTGCGGGGTGATGAGCAGACGGATACGTTCATCACGGTGGGCCTGTGGGCGGGCAGCCGCGAGGTGCACATCGAGAAGTCGCGCGGGCTGACCTTCGAGACGATGGTGAGCGACCATTTCCACACGCCTGCGGTCGCGCCGTTTCCGGTGGAACTCGGCAAGACGTATGAAATGACCGTGGCGACCGACCACGGGACGATCTACTGCTATATCGACGGCGCGTTTGTGGTGCTGGCGCAAGAGCAGGATTTTACCATTCAGCCAGCCGGGCGGGTAGGTTTCTTCACGAACGCGGCGACGGGCACGTTCAGCGACGTTTCCGTCAAAGGACTCCATAACGTCACCGCGTCGCCCGTCACACCGTATGCGGGGAACCCCGTGAACCTGACGATCTATTCGCCCGCAGTGATTAAAGATGACAAGTTCCGGATGTGGGATTCGTTGCTGGGCCGGTATACCGAGTCGGAGGACGGGATATGGTGGACTTGGCCGGCGGGCAGGGAATCCGTCGTCAACAAGGGCAATACCGGCGATTGGCCCACCGGCAACCAGTGCGGCGATCCCGACGTTCTCAAGTTTGATGGCCAATACTGGATCACCTTCTGGTCTACCTGCAACCGGCGCAACGGGGCCTTCGACGGCATGGGACTGAAACGTTCGCCGGACGGCGTTCACTGGACGCCCGAACCGTCAAACCCGGTCTTCTACATGGGGCCGAATGGCGACTGGGACGAGATGGTGGTGGGCGATCACGCGATGATCTGGGACGGGGACCGCTTCAAGCTATGGCACGTCGGCATCACGCGCGGGCAGCGGGGTTACCGGAATGAATTCGGTTACGCGGAGAGCCTTGACGGCCTCCATTGGCGCAAATGCCGCCTGAACCCGATTCTGACACAGGGCAAGCCGGGAACGTGGGACGGCGGGTGGATCTACGCGGCGGGAGTCGTGAAAATCGATGACGAACAGTCCGACACGCACGTGTATGCGGGCAAACCCGGCGCGAGCTATCACCTCTTCTACACGGGTCAACCGAGCAACAATGAAATCATCTGCGGCGTGAAACGCATCGGGTATGCGTTCTCGCTCGACGGTATCCATTGGGTCAAATGGGACGATCCCGACACGGCGGAGCCGTTTCACGACAGCGATCCGGTGGTGAGCTGGACGGAATATGGGCAGAAAGGACACACGGGGGTGGGCGCTTCCACGGCGATGCTTCTTGACGACGAGGTGCGCATCTACTACTCGATGTATGAGGAGCGGCTGGACGTTGGACGGCCCCGCGAAGGGCCTGTCGGCACGGCGTTCGCCACCGTAAAGGTGGACGCGTTGCGGAGTATCGTTGCCCAGGCGCGGGCGAAAGGCCTGCTCCAGTGCGCCAGCCGCGAAGAGCTCGAAGCCACGCTCGATGATCCCTTGCCCCAATCCATGTGGGACGATTTGCAGGGCCGGGTGCTGGCCGCGGTGCAGGCGAAGCAGTCAGGCGACGCGGACGGCGAGAAGTCGGCGCTGGCCGCGATCGCGTCCACCCGCGCCAAGTTTACCAAGGCGCTCGAACGGTACTATGCAGGCGCTTTTGCGCCATTGAAGACCGTGGTGGACCAGTTGGAAGCCGGACGTCCCGTGAGCGAGAAAGTGCTCTGGAGTCTGCCAGCGGATCGCGTGGGAAACTACCCGCCGCAGATCGAATTCGCGGGCTTGAACATCGCAGCCGGGGAGCACCCCGTGATGCTCGAGTTCGAGGCGAAGTGCGACCGGTTCGACCTCGCGCGGGTGGCATGGGCAACGGGCGGCGGGTTCAAGGCCGGGCAGGACATGGAGTTCGTCGCCGGCTACCCCGGGGTGGAGTTCCCGACCCACCGCGTCACGATTGCCGCCGGCGGCTCACCCATCAGCGCCCTGCGTCTCCAGTTCCCCGGCGGAGCCACCGTGGTTCTCAAACAAGTCCGCGTCCGCGAAATCAGCATTGCCCAATGAGGGGGCCAGGATTGACGCCGAATCGGTTTTCAGCGAGAAGGGGCGAGACACGGGCGTCTCGCACACGGCGGAAACGCCCTGAATAGCCGGGAAAACACCACGCTGCACAAGGGCAGGGACGTCCCTCCTCCACATGGACAGGTGGACAGACGCCAATGCCACGCGTGGAACGTACGGCGCCCCGCGCGAATCCCTCGGGCTTGAAAGTTGACCTACTGGACAGTCAACTCAAGGTGCATCTCGCCCGCCGGCGCGTCCCAGCGGACCCCGGAACCGTCGGGCAAGACCATCGCTTTCGATTCGGGATTGGCGGAGACGACGCGACGTCCTTCGGGCAGTCGCACGTGAAGCGTGGCGGCTTTGAGGCCGGCGTTCTGGGGAAACACGGCCTTGCCCATGACGCGCGAGGCCGCCGCATCATATTGCATGCTGTAGGTGATGTGGCCGAAGTGCGTCGGCGCATCGGTAATGCCGACAGGCGCCCCGCTCTTCAGCCAATCCCGGTGCAGGCCGCGCGCGAGGTGCAATTCAGCGCCGTCTTCCAACACCATGAAATCACGGATAGCGCGGACTACCGCGACAGGCGTCCACAGGTGTTGGCGATCGCCGGTAACAGTCGTCGAACCCGGTTCCTGGCCCCGTTCTTCGCACCAGGTGTAGAGCGGTGTGGCGTGATTCAACGTGGCGTACAGAAGAGCGGCGGCGGCATCGCCCTCGTTGCGAACCAGGTGCGCCGCCGCCAGGTTGTCGAGCGCGATGGCCACCCACATGCCGTCGGGGAGCCAGCCGGTGTTGAGCGGAAGGCCTCCGGGACTCATGGCCGACTCGATTCGGCCGATGGTGCCGGAAACGAGTTCGTGGTCGGGCGGCACGAGTCTGCACGGGAACAACGCATTGAGCGCGCCCCACCGGCTGCCGCTTGTCTTGCCCGGCACGCCGGGAATCCAGCGGAAGCCCGATTCGGAGATCGCGCCTTTGTCCATCGCCTGCAAAAGGTCGCCCAACGCGGTTTCGTAGATGGATTTCACCTCAGACAGGTCGTCCGTTTTGCCGAGGATTTCGGCGGCTTCGAGCGTCACGCGGTCCGCGTACACCGCCCAGATGTTGTGTGGCAGGAAGACCCCGTAGAGGTCGTCGCCGTCCTTGAGTCCGCAATCGCCCATACCGCGCGGCATCAAGCCATAGGTGAGCGGGCGTTGTCCATCTACCAGGAGGCGCGTCCGCGCGCGTTGTTGTTCCTTATGGCGCGAGCTGGCCAGCATGCGCGGGTAGATGGACTCCAGGAAGGCGCGGTCGCCGCTTAGCAGGTAATGCTCCATTGCGGCCCATGATTTGAAACCGGAGATGCACCACATCAGGTGACACCAGCCTTGCGGGTCCGCCCAGTCGCCGTCGGTTCCCTGCTGGTCGAGACACATCTGGTATCCCTTGATTGCCTGATTGTGCAGTCCAAACTGATCCAGGGCCACCGACACGATTGCGGCCTCGCCTGAGTTGGGGGCGCGGTACCCTTCTGTTCCGGGTGTCGCGGCGATATATCCGCGCGCGACCGGTTCGCGCATGATGAACAGGTCGCCCAGGCAGGCGTAGAGCGCGTCTACGACGCCGGGATCGGGAATCTGTACGCGCACGGCCTGGCCCAGGAGTGTGCGCCATTCCTGTTTCGCGGCTTCGGCTTCCTTCGCCCAGTCGGCGCCGCGAAGCGCGGGCAGGTCCGCCGCGTAGCCTCGATACGGACGCACGAGCCACCCGGTTCGCGTCTGGCCCGCCGGCACGTGCCACGTGGGACACAGCGTGGTCGCGTCGAGGATGGCGCAGTCGTCGGACCCTATCGCCAACACCAATACACGGTCGGCGCGGTCGCCCCAGCCCGCCAGCAGACAGTCGCGATCACGGCCCGGGTCCACATAGGCCGGATTGTAGCCGTAAAAGCCCCGTTCGGACTTGCAGAGCAGCCGGAAGGTATTGGCGTCATCACTCGTGTTCGTCATCGTGATGCGGACGAGCGCCGCGGTCGCGCCACCGACGACTTCGAGCCGTATCGCGCCTTTCGGATCCGTGTATGCGTTTTCGAGGGCGGGCAGTATCTGCTCGACACGTTTCCACGCACTGGCCGCGGGCGGCTGCTCCGCAATCTGCGGATGCAACCTCACGCTCCACGGCGCCGTGAGCGGGTCGTACGCCATTAACGGGGCATTCAGGAGCGTGCCGTACGTCCACGCCATCCGGAGATTGCCGGGTTCGGCGTCCAGAAGTGTCTTATCGCTGCTGTCGGGCAGGGCCACGGCCATGCGATGAGGCGTGGCGAAGGCGTACGAGAAATCGACGGCGGAGGCCTGAGCGGAGGCCTCTACGGCCGAAACCGCCAGACCCCCTGCGAATACCAGCAAGGAACAAATGCACAACACTTTCGCACTCCTTTCAAATGGGATTTCCCCTCTGGACCTGCCTGTGACCGGCGCAGGCGCATTTCCAGTCATTGTAGCCGCCCCTGCCGATTCCATCAACGCTTCGTTCTATGACCCCAATCGCCGGATAAGAAAGCCCTCGCGGATGGGATCGTATTGTCTCCATAAAGACAAGAACGAACTCACACGGAGACACAGGGAACACGAAGATTGAATCCTCCGAAACAGAATGAGATAGGAAGCATCATTGTGGATTGCGCGATGGCGCTTCATCAAGAGACGGGTCCCGGGCTATTGGACACGGTGTACGAAGCGGTTCTTGCACGCGATTTAGAGGCCCGGGGCCTGCGCGTGGCACGGCAAATTCCTATCCCCATCGAGTCTGCGGTTGACGGGCATCAGACTCGGCTATCTACTGAACTTCGGCGAGGCGTTGATGAGGGACGGCATTTCCCGCATCATAAACGGAGACATTGAGCAGATTTCGCTTCGGCGAACGCTCCATTTCCTCCGCGTCCTTTGTGCCTCTGTGTGAGTTTCCCCAATCGTCGTGTTATCCGGCGACTTGGGCGGATGCGTGCCCGCTGAATTCGTTGGGTCCCGTCTTCGCCTGTTACGCCTTTCCTTTCGCGCGATGCCGTTATTGGACGCGTCATCGGAGAGGATGTGGCCAGACTCATCAAACCATGCGCGGATTTCTTGGCCTCGACCCGCAGAGCCCGCGCGGCGCTTCAAGTGGAGAACCTGGCATTGCGGGATTTGCTTTGTGTGTACCGGCGGAGCGTCAAGAGGCCAAAGCTGCAGCCTGCGAATCGGATTCTGTGGCCTTCGGGCAAAGGCTTGGACATGATAGAAGGGTGCCCTGTGCGCCTGCTCCTGCCTTTGGCTTAGAATAGCGCATCCTGATTACCAAGAAGTGCTTTCATGCTCGGATGCTCTTGAATCGTTTTGAACGCGGGAAGGGAGCGGAACATGTTGAAGCTGCGACTGGCCTCGGACCATCTCCTATGTGGGGTGCTGATCATGGCCGCCGTAATTGGTGTCGTGAACAGCGCGGACGCCCGGGCGGACAACCTGGAGAAGGTGTTTCTTGAACCGCCGGAATCGGCGCGGCCTTGGGTGTATTGGTTTTGGCTGAACGGGAACATCACGAAGGACGGAATCACGGCCGATTTAGAGGCGATGAAACGCGTGGGCATCGGCGGGGTGCTGATCATGGAGGTGGACCAGGGTATCCCGCCCGGGCCGGTGCCGTTCATGAGCGACGCGTGGCGGGCACTGTTCAAACACGTAGTCTCGGAGGCGCAACGGCTCGGGCTCGAGATCAACATGAACAACGACGCGGGGTGGAACGGCAGCGGCGGGCCGTGGATCACGCCCGAACAATCCATGCAGAAGGTCGTGTGGAGCGAGACAAACCTCGAAGGGCCGCAACATTTTGACGGTGTGCTCCAGCAGCCGGAAACGGTCGCGGGTTTCTATCGGGATATCGAGGTGCTCGCGTTCCCAACGCCCGGCTCTTACCGCATTGAAAACATCCAGGTCAAGGCTTGCTATCAGACGGGCTTCGTGCCGCCGGCGGTTGTGCAGACCAGTCTCCCGCCGGAGATGGTGATCGACCGCGCGGCCATTGTCGACCTGAGCGGCACGATGGATAAGAGCGGGCATCTCGTGTGGGACGTGCCCCCCGGCAAATGGACGGTGCTGCGGTTCGGCCACACGAGCACGGGCGTGCAGAACGCCCCTTCGCCCGAAAGCGGCCGCGGCCTCGAATGCGACAAGCTGAGCAAGGAGGGCATCGAGGCGAACTTCGCCGGCATGATGGGCAAACTCATCGCCGACGCCGGCCCCGCGGCAAGCAAGGTGCTGGTCTCCACTCACATTGACAGCTGGGAGAACGGGGCGCAGAACTGGACAGCCCGGATGCGCGATGAGTTCCAGACGCGGCGCGGGTACGACCCCTTGCCGTTTCTCCCCGCGATGACCGGGCGCGTGGTCGGGAGCCTCGAAGTCTCGGAGCGGTTCCTGTGGGATTTGAGGCAGACCATCTCGGACATGGTCGTCGAGAATTATGCCGGGCACCTTCAAACACTCGCCCGCCTACAGGGGATGCGGCTCTCGATCGAGGCGTACGGCGGCCCTTGCGACGACCTGCCGTATGCGGGCCGGGCCGACGAACCCATGTGCGAGTTCTGGGTCGGCGGCGGCGGGTTCCCGACGCCGAAAGCGATGGCTTCCGCGGCGCATACGTATGGCAAGCCGATCCTTGGTGCGGAATCATTTACAGCGGATGACCGCGAGAGGTGGCTGGCGCATCCGGCCACGATCAAGGCCCTCGGCGACCGCGCCTTCTGCGACGGAGTCAACCGGTTTGTGTTTCATCGGTACGCGCTTCAGCCTTGGCTGGACCGGCGGCCCGGCATGACCATGGGGCCCTGGGGTGTCCATTACGAGCGCACGCAGACGTGGTGGGACATGACGCCGGCGTGGCACACGTATCTCGCGCGATGCCAATTCATGCTGCGCCAGGGCCTCTTTGTTGCCGATATCTGCTTCCTGCAGCCCGAAGCCGCACCGCAGAGTTTCCTGGCTAACAAACCGACGGGGTACGATTTCGACAATTGCAGCGCCGAGGCCGTGCTTACGCGCATGTCGGCGCGCGACGGCCGCCTCGTGCTGCCGGACGGCATGAGCTATCGCGTGTTGGTCCTGCCCGGCGCGCCAGCGATGACACCCGCCTTGCTGCGCAAGATCAAGGAATTGATCCAGGCCGGGGCGACGGTCATCGGGCCGCGACCCCAGCACTCGCCGAGTCTGACGGATTATCCGGCATGCGACGTGGAAGTGAGGCAACTCGCCGATGAAATATGGGGCGATTGCGACGGGAAATCGAGCAAAGAACACCGGTTTGGCAGCGGCCGCGTCGTGTGGGGCATCGCGCCGGAACGCGTGCTTGCGGAGGCGGGCGTACCCCGCGACTTTACGAGCCAAGCGCGGTTGGGCCGCATCCATCGCGTGATGGAGGGCGTGGACATCTACTTTGTCGCGAATCCGCAACAGAATGAGGTTCAGGCTACGTGCACGTTCCGCATTACCGGCAAGCGCCCCGAGTTATGGTGGCCCGACAGCGGCCGTATCGAGCGGGCGGCACTGTTTGACGAGAGAGACGGGACCACGAGTCTGCTGTTGAGGCTGGGCCCGAGCGGCTCGGTATTCGTGGTGTTCCGCAAGAGCGATGCGCCCGTGGACCCCATCGTATCCGTGACGCGCGACAACATGCCCATTCTCGCCCTGGCTGACACATCGCCCAAGATCCTCGTAAACAAGGCCGTCTACGGCGTGCTGGACGACGTGGGAAGCGAGGCTTCGCCTGGCGTAACGTCATCCCGCCCGCGGCGTACGCGCGACGTGCTCGCCGAGGTGCAACAACGCGTGGACAGGGGCGACTTTACGTTTTTGGTTTCGCAACTGGCAGCAAACGGCGATCCCGCCCCGAACGTCCAGAAGACCCTCGTCGTCGAGTATTCCGCCGGCGGCCAAGCGTTCACGGCCACCGGAAACGACAATGACACCGTCCATCTGACTGGCGAAACCCCAAAAATCGTCATCGAGAAAGCGACATATGGCGTCCCGGGCGACCCCAACCGCACGCGCGACGTCAAGGCGAAGCTCCAACACCTTGTGGATACAGGAGAATCCTCGTTCGAGGTCTCCCGAATGGCGGAGGGCGACGACCCCGCCGTGAACGTCGTGAAGACGCTCGTCGTCGAGTACGCCGCCGCCGGGCAGCGCCTGACGGCCTCCGGCTCCGACCCGGATACCATCACACTCGTGCCGCCAGCCACGCCTCCCGGCCAGGTGGCTGGCATCCGTTGCGGCCCGGATGGCCAACTCCAGCTCGACGCCTGGCAGCCCGGCCGGTACGAGTTGAAGACGGCCTCCGGGAAAGCGTGGATAGCAGAAGCGGCGTCCGTACCGCCTCCCTTCGAGGTGACAGGCCCCTGGCAAGTCCAGTTTCCGGCAGATTGGGGCGCGCCTGACCACGTGGCGCTCGACAAGCTTATCTCGTGGAGCGACCACGGCGATCCCGGCGTGAAGTACTTCTCGGGCGTGGCGACGTACACCAGGTCTGTCAACATACCCGCCGAGATGCTCGGAAATGATCGGCGTCTGTACCTCGATTTGGGCAACGTCCAGGTGATGGCTCAGGTTACCCTGAACGGCAAGGACCTCGGCACCGCATGGAAGCCTCCGTACCGCGTGGACATCACGGACGCCGCACAACCCGGTGAGAACGCGCTCGAACTGAAAGTGGCCAACCTCTGGGTGAACCGCCTCATTGGCGACGAGCAGCTTCCCGAAGACAGCGGACGTGATCCCGAGGGCTCGCTCCAAGAGTGGCCTCGATGGCTTAACGAAGGTGCGCCCAGCCCCGCGGGGCGCTACACCTTCACCACATGGCGCCTGTGGACAAAGGACGCGCCGCTTCAGCCCTCCGGCTTGCTCGGACCCGTGGTGCTGCAGCCAACGCAGGTCGTGCCGGTCAAGCAGTGAGGCGGGAGCAAGGGCCGGATTGCCGCACGGTTGAAATTCGACCGTGAATTTGGGTCAAATACCGGTCAAGGATGTTCAGCATCACAATTGGGAACGTTGTCGGTATTTGCGCACCTTCCCATCTGATCGGCCATAAGGACTGTTTCTTGCCATGACGTTGCACGGCTGTTCCCGGCGTTCTTTTCTGCGAACCGGGGTCGCCCTTGCGGGAACAACCCCGCTCATCACGAGTTCGCCCAAAGCGCAATCGAACGAAGCCAGTAAACCACTTATTGCCTATGTCGGCACGTTCAGTTCTCCGCTCCGCGATGTGTTGCCAACGCAGGTGGACCTGCCGCCCGGCAATGGCCGCGGCATACATCTTTTCCGGGTGAATCGCGCCACCGGGGCAATGACGCCAGCCAGCGTGTATGAGATGGGCACAAGCCCCAGCTGTCTCGTTCTGAATGCCGCCGGAAACCGGCTGTATTCCGCCAATGAGACGGCTCGGGTGGGTGACAGCAAGGAAGGCACGGTCAGCGCCTTTGCGGTCAATCCGGCGGACGGGCGGCTGGAAATGCTCAATACCGTTTCCTCGGGCGGCGCCGGTCCCACGTATGTAAGCATCCATCCTTCCGGACGTTTCCTTCTCGTGGCCAATTATTTCGGCGGGTCCGTGGCAGTGCTGCCGATTCTGCCCGATGGCCGTTTGAGCGAAGCCGTAGATGTCAAGAACGATGACGGGCCGATTGGCCCGACCAAAGCGGCGAACGCTCCGCCGGGCAGCTTTGCGTTCAGCGGACATGATCGGACTCACGCGCACATGATTCAGGCTGATCCCTCGGGGCGTTTCGTGCTGCATGTTGACTTGGGATTGGATCGAATCTTTGTCTGGAAGTTCGACGAGAACACGGGCGTGTTGACTCCGAATGAACCGCCGGCGGTCTCTCTGGCGCCGGGGGACGGGCCGCGGCATTTCCATTTTCATCCCAACGGCCGTTGGTTCTACTCTATTCAGGAAGAAGGCTCGACAATCGTGTTGTTTGACTACGATGCCGCAACGGGGCGGTTGGCATCGCGGCAGACAGTCTCCACCTTGCCGCCCGGGTTTGCGGGGAGCAATTTCTGCTCCGAGATCCTGGTTTCGGCCGACGGGCGGTTTGTCTATGCGGGCAACCGGCTGCACGACAGCATCGGGATCTTTTCCATTGGGCAGAACGGCGAACTGGCGTTCATAGAGGAAGAATGGTCGCGAGGGAACTATCCGCGCAGTTTCAACTTCGATCCCACTGGCAATTTCCTCTTTTGCTGCAATCAGCGTGCCGACAACGTTGCCGTCTTCCAGGTGAATCGTGAAACCGGCAGCCTCACATTCACGGGTCATTACTGCCCCGTCGGCAATCCTTCAATCATCATCTTCCTTGATGTTGCCAAGGTGAGTTGAAGTCACGTGTTGCGGAATGGGACGTTTGTCGCACAATCAGAAACGCCTCCGGTTCCCGTGCTTCCCAAATACTCGTCCTTGTTGCCGGCCAGGGACGTGCGATAGTCAGGGTTTTCGCCACTTGCTGTACGTGGGCGGAGCCTGTATTGGCCGTGATGCCCGCAATTTCGATAAGATGCGTGCTGCGCCGCACCACGGCGAGAATGCAGAACATTGCCAAACAGCACCGCGAACAGCCAGGGCGAGAGAAAAGCCTATGGGAGGGAATTGGATTGGGAGCGACCATGATGCACAAGACCCAGTCGTCCGCGTCCGAGAAGAGATCCTGTGAGACAGTAACGGCCACTATTCTTCTGTTTGCGGTGGTGGGACTGCTTTTGGGCGTTGCAGCCGCGGCAGCCCCGTTGGAGCCGTTACGGGCCGTGTATCTGCATCCGGCGCCTTTCGATGACGGGCGAATCACGGCGGAACAGCGTCTGAACCGGATTGCGGAGGTTCTGGACTATGCCGGCGCTTGCGGATTCACCACGTTGCTTCCGTATGGGAACACCTCGGGGGGCCGCGCCTACTATCCGAGCCATTTTCTGCGGCCCACCGGCGCGGCGGACGGAGATACCCTGGGCCTTTTTGCGCGTGAAGCGCAGGCTCGCGGGTTTCATGTGATGCCCGCGGTATGCGTGCTCGTTTCGGGCCATAACGCCCCGGAGGGAATCCTGGAGGAACATCTGGAGTGGGCGCTCCGCAAACCGTCCGGTGAACCTATGGGCTGGATATCGCCGTCGCACGCCGACGCCCGCGCGTGGGTGGTCGGCATGATGCGGGAAATGGTTGGCCATATCCGGCCCAGCGGCGTGCTGCTCGATTACCTTCGGTATCCCAACGAAGAGGTACAGCTTGATCCTGCGAGCGCCGCGGCCTTTGATGCCGCCGCACCCGCTGGTGAGACGGATGCCGCCCGGAAGGAGCGCCTGCAACGCTTCAAAGAGGAGTCGCTCAGCACGCTGGCCAGAGAGATCAGCCAGGCGCTTCGAGAACAGCAGCCGGACATTCGGATTGCCCTGTACACATGGGGACCTCACGTGCCGTTCAATCACCCCGTTTCACAACGCTGGCCGGACTGGGTGCGGAATCGGTACATCGATATGGTCAATGTGTCCGGCTACTGTTACCGCAGGAATTGCGGAGAGGAGTATCTCAACGTTTTCGAAAAACGCGTTCGCGACTCCGTCGAACTGGTGCGTCAAACCGGGGTGGACGCGTCGTTATCCTTCGCGCTGGGGATTCATACGAGCCATGGCGCGCTCGAGTCCGCGGCAGAGATTGCGGACTACCGTTCGCTTGCGGAGAAAGCGGGGTGTCCCGGTGTGGCGGTCTTCGCCTGGGCGGGATTGGAGAAGTTCCTTCCTGATGTGATTCAGGGCGGCTACCTTCGCGATGCCGTGCCCATGGCGGCCGAGACGCCTGGATGGACGGTCCGGCTGACCGTTGATCTTGGCAAGGATGTCGGCCAGAACTTTGGGTCCTTGTTTGAGGCGGCGTCCCCGGACGGAAACTCGGCTGCCGGGGCTGGATTCCTGGGCGCGTACAACTCCTATTATCGCGCCAACCGGCACACGCTGCATTTCTATGTCAAACCGCCGCGTGGCTGCAACACGGTTCAGGTGACTTCCTTCCCCAGGCCGTCCGGCAGTTGCCATCATTACGTGTTCGACGTGGGCGGCGTGGTGTACGCGACCGATCGTTCCGGAAAAACGCCCGTCCTGCGATGGGACGAGGGCGCGGGCATCTGGACGGCCACCGACCCTCCGCAGCCCCCCGGATTCCTCGTCGGGAGCCACCGCCTGGAATGCTATCCGAACCGTGTTACGGTCGATGGACGGGACGCATTCCGGTTTGACTCCGCCCACGGCGCCGCCGGATTGTACTACTATGCTCAGGGGCGGCTGTTCTTCCACGTCGCTCAGGCGAATTCGCCCGAACGCCGCACCGCGATTCATGCCTGCCCGTGGGATATTGAAGCGCAGCCCGAACCCGTGCTCGAGCAGGCCGTGATCCTCCCACTCACCGCCCCCGGGGAGTTTCCGTATTCTTACGGACAACAGAACAACGATGTCCTCGTGGGGTCAAACAACGGCGGGCTATACCGGTTTCGTGACGGACAATGGTCGACCCTTCGGACTGCCGATCCGAAGACGAGTTTCCAGCTCTACGCCATGATCAACTACCGGAACCGCCTGTTCATGGGACAATACCCCTCGGGAGAGTTGTTCGAGATGGTTGGCAATGAGATGAAACGGCTGGATGGTTGGCCGCCGCGGCCGGAAGGCGCCTCTGCCAGTGCGCGGGAAGCGCAGACGCTTACCCTCTACCGGGGTGACCTGTTTGCGGGCGTTTGGCCTTGGGGCGAGGTGTGGCGCCTTCAAGACACGGAATCGGCCTGGGAGTTTGCCGGGCGCCTGTTCGACGAGCCCCCGATTGAGCCGGAGGTGCTCGCTCCTTACGAAAAGGAGATGACCCTACTCGGCGAGAAGGTCAACAATTTGTGGGGCCAGCGCGTACCGTCGCTCGTTCCGTTCCGGGAAGGTTTGCTGGCTTCCACCTCGAACAAGAACGGCGCCACTTACGAAAACCGGCTGGAGTTCTTGGACCGAGGGCGCGCCCAGGAGTATGGCGAAGCGTATAGGCTCTACCTGCCCGGTCATTTGTCCGTGCCCATTGTGTGGACGGGTGCGCCCATTGATTTTGAATTCCGGATCACGCCCGGCAGCATGACCGTGATACAGGATGGCCGGAAGTTGGGTTCGGCCTCCTTGCCCCCCGACTCCATGGACGGTTTTTCGATAGAGCACGTCCGCTGGGGCGAAGGCGTGTTTGGTCCGTTCCAGGGACGCTTGTCCGCTGAATTTCTGGAAGAATCCAACCCATAGCGGCTTGGATATGTCGATAACGAGGGAGCAGGGCGGCCGGCGTTAACGCGCCTTGGCAGGCGCACGGAGGATCCACAAATGAACCGAGGGAGTCGTGGCATGACACGGGAGCGTTTTCTGAAGCATTTTGCGGCGCTGGGCCTGGCGGGAACGGTTCCGTCTTTTGCGTGGGCGCAGGCGCAGGCGGCGAAGGAGGAATCCAAAATGGGCAGCGAGGTGAAAGACAAGGTAATCTGGGCTTACCTGATGCATCTGGGCCTCAACATGTGGGCCGACCGCGACTCGCCGGAGATGGGCGAGTTCGCATGCGCGAAGCCCGTGCTGCGGTTTGAAGACGCTTTCTGGAAGGACCTCGTGGCCAAAATGAAGGCCGAGGGCGTGAACGCCGTCGTCGTTGACCTGGGCGACGGCGTCCAATACAAGAGCCACCCGGAAATTGCGGTAAAGGACGCGTGGAGCACCGACCGCCTTCGTGAAGAACTGGCCAATCTCCGCGCGCTCGGCATGGAACCCTTTCCAAAGATGAACTTCTCGACGTGCCATGACACGTGGCTGGGACCGTATGCACGGAAGGTCTCGACGGACGAATACTACGCGGTGGTACGCGACCTTATCGCGGAGGCGATCGCCCTGTTTGACACGCCGCGCCTTTTCCATTTGGGAATGGACGAAGAAACGATCGAGAACCAGAGGTTCTACGAGTACGCGGTTGTCCGCCAGTTCGATCTCTGGTGGCACGATCTGGACTTCTACTTCAAGGAGGTGGAAAAGGGCGGTTCGCGGCCGTGGATCTGGTCGGATTGTTACTGGTACAAGCCCGAGGAATTCACCGCAAAGATGCCGAAATCCGTGCTGCAAAGCCCTTGGTACTACGCCGAAGAAGTGAAAGAGGACTCGACCGCCGGCGCCGTGAAAGCGTATATGGAGCTCGAGAAAATGGGCTACGACCAGGTGCCGACGGGCAGTAACTGGTCATCGCCCAAAAACTTCGAGAACACGGTCGCGTTTTGCGCAAAACACATCGCGCCCGAGCATCTTAAAGGATTCCTCCAGACTCCCTGGCACGCCACGCTGGAAAGGTTCCGCAAACAGCATTTCGAAGCGCTCGAACAACTGGGCCGCGCCCGCAAATACTTCGAAGGGCTTGGGACCTGAGACATCCTTGCTCTTCGAGGTGGCTGTGGGCCAGGGATGCCTGGTGGCCCCAATCCGGATAAGAAAGCCCTCGCTGGATGGATCTTATTGTCTCCATAAAGACAGGAATGAACTCACACGGAGACACAGGGAACACGAAGATCGAATCCTCCGAAACAGAATGAGATAGGAAGCATCATTGTGGCTTGCGCGGTGGCGCTTCATCGGGAGATGGGTCCCGGGCCGTTGGAAACAGTGTACGAAGCGGTTCTTGCACGCGATTTGGAGGCCCGGGGTCTGCGCGCGGCACGGCAAGTTCCCATCCCCATCGAGCTTCGCGGGCTCCGGTTCGACGAAGGGTTTCGTGCAGACCTCATCGTGGAGGATACACGTTCTTGTGGAACTCAAATCCGTGGAGAAGGTCACAAACGCGCACCGTAAGCAGGTGTTGACCTATCCGCGGTTGATGGGTATCCGACTCGGCCATCTACTGAACTTCGGCGACGCTTTGATGAGGGACGGCATTTCCCGCATCATAAGCGGAGACATTGAGCAGATTTCGCTTCGGCGAACGCTCCATATCCTCCGCGTCCTTTGTGCCTCTGTGTGAGTTTCCCCAATGGTCGTGTTATCCGCCGATTTGGGCGATGGACAGCGGTCTCAACCACCGAGGACCACACGGCCGGACCGCAACGCCAGCGCAGCCCCCGTTGCGCTCCCTTGGATGGTTCCGGTCTTCGTGCGCTACTTCAAGAGGCGGGCGTCGGCCCAGTCGGCGTGGTCGGCGGCGATGCCGTCACCAGCGTCTTCGGTGAGCAGGGTAAGCTTGGATACGCCGTCCAACGCCACGCGGACCTCGATGGGGCCGGTGCCGTGCTTGACGACAGGGCTGCGGAACAGTTCCTTATCGTCGCCATTCACAACGAAAACGACGGAGCCGCCTCGGACCTCCTGGTCGTAGCCGATGGTCGCCGCGAACGCGCCGAAGCCGGTGGGGATATCGTAGTCGATCCTGCTGTTGGCGTGGGTGCCGATGCCGCGAAAGTAGCGGCGCCCGGCGATGGTCATGGGTTTGTCCATGACGCTGCGGTTCAGGCGGACTTCGCCCCAGCCAGCCGTCGCTTCGGACCATTTCAACGTGTCGAGATAGACGCCGTCAATCCTGGTGATCTGCCGTGGGCTCCGCTTCACGGCGGCGGTATCGGCATTGCAGGCCGCCGGGGCGATGAGTGTGCGGGACCACGTTCTCTGCTCAGGCCGGTACAGGGGGAAGGCGGCGCCGGAGTCGAAGGGAGGCTCGGAAGCCTCCGCCAGGGCGGCCCCGCGGACATACAGGGCAACGGTGGATACCGGCGCCGTGAGATTCAAGCGCACGGCGAGCGTGTGTTGTCCTTCGGGCACAGGCGCGGTGAACCAGGCCCAGTCCTCGTTCGCGGGCTTTCCCGCCGCCGAGAAAGCGCCCGCGGAAGCGGAGACGCTGACGGGCGTGGCGGCGCCGTCCAGACTTACGGAACAAGTGGTCAGCGCTACCTCGGGCGGGCCTTCGCAAAGCACACACAATTCGGCGGAGGCGATGCCCGTCAGAGTGAGGGTGCCCGAGGCCTGGAACGAGAACACCTCTTTCGCATCCCCGTCCGGAGAGGTCCAGGAAGGCCCGTAGGCGGCAGGCTCGTCTTCAAACACGAGCCGCTCTACGGCGGTCGGCTGTGCGAGTTGCATCTCGACTTGCGGTTCTGGAGAGGTGCGGCCGCTCAAACGCTCGGATTGCCCGTCTTTGGGGACTTGTTCCACGAACACGGTTTCGTAGGGTCCGAGATGCACATCCGGCAACGGGGCGCCCTTTGGGATGCGGGAGAGGACTTCCCGGCGCGGGTACAGCATGCGGAATTCGGTCATGGGCGAGAGGGGCGCGTTCCGCAACGTCTCAGGCAGCGCGAACGATGCCTCTTCAATCCAGGGGTTGCGCAGGCAGAGAAGCCGGCGCTCGGGGCCGAGAAAGGCATACCCGTACGGCTCACGCTTAGCCGGGTCGCCGCCGATGGGCATCGGTTCCTGGAGGAACTCGCGGTTGTGCCGGGCCCAGGCGATGAGCTGCGCGAAAAACTGCCACTCGTCGCGTTCCATGAACTTCGGGTTGATGTAGCACGAGATGAACCAGCGCCCGCGGCCAATGGCCATTACGGCATGGTTCTGAAACGGGCCCGGACATTGCACGATGATGTCGAAACACTGCAACGCGGAACTGGGCATAAGAAAAGCGTCGCGGCCCGTAAGGTTCTCGATATCGCGGGCAGTGGTCATCGACTCGATCCATTCGGGACAGGGGCACCGGCCGCCCGGGCTGTCGTCGCCGAACGGGCCGATGATAAACGGAACGTGCATGAGCCACCACGGGCTGGGACGGTATCCGAAACAGGTCGGCTCCAAGGCGATATTCGGGTCGCGGGCACGGAGGGCGTCGAACACGTCCATCAGACCCTCCGCGATGGGCAGCCACGACTCCGGCCCAGGATGATGTCCATGACTCTCGACTTCGCACTGGGGGACGAACCCGTCGAACTTGACATGGGCCAGGTTGACGGATTCGGCGTGCTTCAAGACAGCCTCCTTGAACGCGCTCTGGTACTTGCCGCCGACGGTCAAGCACGCGTTGAGGCCCAGGACTTTGTGCGGGGTGACCTCATAGCCGGCGGACTGCAGCCAGTTGTTGTCGAGCGCGGGAGGATAGAGGCTGCTGGGCGAAACCCAGAGCCCGGGGCGGGCGTGAACCGCGGCAAGCGCCTCGCGGATCTTGGAGAAACCGTCCGGGAAACGCTTCGCGTCAATCTGCCAGACCGACTGCGGGTCGGACCAGCCCATGTCCATGGCGTAGGAATCAAAGAAAAAGCCTGTGTCGTCGAAGAGGTCCCGTTTGAGCGCCGCGATGTTGCCCAGCACGAATTCCTCGGAAGAAGGCACCGGCGCGGTCCACCAGTCGTTGTAATGGACGTGCATGTCGGCCGGTTTCACCCGGACCGTGTCCAAGTACCGCAGAAATGAGCGGCGAAGACCCTCCTTCTGTCCGTAAACGGCCAGATCTTCGGTGGAAGCCGCGCCAAACACGGCCGGCGGCAGGTTTACCCATTCAGCCTTGGCTTCCACGTACGAATGCTGCGCCAGGTACAGCGTGTCGCCGTCTGCCTGACACCACGCGGACGGATGCTCGATTCCGGCGAAGAGCCCGTCCCCGAAGACAGGGCAGGATACGTGCGACGGACCTGTGAGCTGGAATGGCTGGCCCTCAACCTTCACTTCGAGCAATCCGGCGCGTTGGCTCGTAACCGGCATGTCCGTCGCGCGGAGGGCAGTCTGAATTCGCAGGGTGCGGCCGTCAGCACAGAACGAATAGGTCTGCCGCACTTGGACGAGAGGATTCGGAAAGGCTGCGTCGAGGACCACTTGCGCAACGCCGCCCGCGTCATTTCGTTCGAGGGCGATGGATGTCGCGCCGGCAAGGTCGGTCCGTCTTCCGTCGGGCGTCTGCAGGCTGAACCGGGGCCCGCCGATGGTCCACCGGGTCCCCGAGGTCGTGTCCTCGTAGGCCGTCCAGAGATAGCCGTTGGGCGAGCGTTCAAAAATGGCCCGAACTTCTCCGGCGCCAGACAAGTAAATAGGGCCGGTCTGCGCGTGGGCTGGAGTGGACAACGCGGACAGCACGCCAAGCGTAAGAAAAGACAAAGAGCCAACCGAATGGTTCAGTGACATGACATCGCCTCCACGGACTGGCAAGAAGCCTCTTCCGCATTATACTTGAGATGGTTGCAGAGAGAAGAATGATCCGAGGCGGCAGCCCGCGGTGCGGGGTCAAAAGCAGAATGCTGCCAACTGTCACCTCAGAAATGCGTGAGCCGGGATTGGTGAACGCAGTGTGAATACAGTCATATCCCACGCCCGATTCTACACGGCCATGTGCATCACGAACCCGGGGCTCTCTTCGTGACCTCAAGGACGGCCGATTCGCTTGCGTGGCGCATTGAAGGCCCGCTTCTGGGGTGCTGACTCCCGAAGCCAACGCCAGAGCGTGGACGAGGGAAGTCCGCATACTTACGGCACTTTTCCAGAGACTACGCGGCAAACCGGAATGAAAAAAGCCTCATTGCCTTCAAAGCGAACTTGAGCCGAACAGGTTTGCCTGCCCATGCGCTCATGTCGCTGTTGCCTTTCCACGTGATCTCCCGCGACAACGAGTTTGCACCGAACTCGTCGCACTCCGCGAGAGTGAATCCGGGGATTTCCTTGCCGCCGGCATCAAGTAATGCGACCTTGCCGGTTCCCGCGGCGCTTCCGTCGATGTTCAACAACAAGCGGCGTCCGGAGAACGTGATTGTCGGAGTAGTGAGTGTGCCGCCTTCGAGCGGCGCAGTGACGTACATGAACCCGTCCAAACGTTGTTCGAGCCGCTGAATAGACCCTCCACCTTCGACATTCGGCTGGCCGTGGGTACTCTTGTATCCGCCATAATACTGATACAAAGAGTCTCCATTTCTGACGGCCCCTATCGCCATGTACAGCTGTGCGGAATCAAGCGAGCCGTCCAGCCCCAACGGTACGTACGGCTCGCGTGAAGGCCGGGTCCAGTTCACGCCGTCCCGGCTCACGGCCATCTGAATATCGAGATACCCGTCGTTGCCCCACTTTCCTGCCGGCGGTTCCGGAAAATGGCGGTAGAGGGATGGAAACATGAAATACGCGTCGTCCGCCCAGGCGTATTGAATGCAGGCGGCATTGTAGTGGTCGGATTGAGGAGGGTCCTTCTCGTCATAACTGAACACGATCGGGACCTCGCGGCTCGGAACCGGAATCTTGTCCGCGCCCCATATGTAGTAGGGTTTCTCGAGCGGAGTGAACGGCCACGGTTCGAGGATGTTGTTCATCTCGACGCGGCCAACCTTGCGCAACGGGTCCCATACCCGGATGTTGGCGACGTATTTCTTCAGTCGCGTATCGTAGAAGGCCTGGTTGGCGGTGTCTGGAAGCAGCGGGAACACCCGGGTAGGCGGTTGCGCCCAATTCAGGCCGTCCGGCGAGGTCCAAATGTATAAGCCAGCCTTCCGCGGGTCCGGCCAGTACATCGCGGAGACCGCCTTGAAGCGTTGCTCCGGAGGCGCCGCGGGGTCTAGAAACACGGTCGTTTCGACGGCCCCCGTCAACACAATGTTGTTGTTTTTCGCCCCCTGATATTCGATTAAGCCCAACTCAGGCTTTTCCCAGGTTCGCCCATCCCGGCTCCGTGCGAAACACTGGCAGAATCCGCCGGTTTTATCCCGGGCGAGATACCACATCTTATATTCGCCTTCGTGCTGAACCACGCTCACGCAGAAACCGATCTCGCCCGATTCCCATGGTTTGTCCGGCAGGATCACGGGTCCCGCCTTGACAGGCGGGTTCATGCACAGCGTTATGTTGTTCGATTCGGCGATGAATCGGGAATCGATAAAGAGCTGGGTTCCGTCTCCCACGGCGATAACGGTATCCGGCGCGCCTGTGATCTGTTCGCGCAACCACTCGGCAAAGATCTCTTCGGGGGCTCGCGAGTCTCCCGCTTTCCGTTCCACCATCCCGATATCTTGCGCCCCGATCAGCGCCCTGGCCAGACGATCCTGTTCCTGCATATTGGCATCGACAACCGGGGTAGTCACCGAAGGCGCGACGGCCAGACAGTCCCATTCCTGATGCGCGAAACTCAGCGCGTAGTTGAGCACCCACTTGTACGACTGTATAGCCTGCTCTTTCGAATCAGCCGTTGCGTCAATCGGCACGGCGACGATTACAAGGTCCGGTTTCAGGTCGCGCACGTTCTTCGCGCTCTCTTCGAGCTGCGGCAATGTCAGGCCTGCCACGGGCCATGACGTAACCTCCGCTTGCGCGTCAGGCACGATGGACTTCAACGCCGAAGGCGCCAGGCTGTCGTACGGCGGCATGGCATATACGCGGACGGGCTTGCCTTCTTTCAGGAGCGCCAAGGTCTTGGGAAGCGCCGGCTGTGGCGGCCCTTCGCGTTCAAGCGATACCGGCTCGCCCGAGACGGCCTCCGCGATTATTTCGGCCAAGAGCTTGTGTCCTGCCATGTTGGGGTGGATCTCGTCGCTCATCATCATGAGCCATTTGAACGGGTCCTCGGACCGAACCGCTTCATAGGCGGCATAACAGTCGACGAGCGGCGTATGCTCCTGTTCGCACGTGCGGCGTACGCCGTCAACGTACTCCATCAGCTTCGCGATGGGTCTTTCCGGCGTCTCAAAGACCGAATTGGGAGTGCACAGCATCACTTCTGCGCCCGCCTCGCGACACCTCCGAATGATGGCGGCGAGGTTCGCCTCGAATTCCTCCAGCGGTACGCGCGTCATGTCGTTCAGCCCGAACATCACTGTCACAAGGTGCGGCTTGTGGGCGAGCACATCCGAATCCAGGCGATTGAGTCCGTCGACGGTAGTGTTGCCGCTGATGCCGGCATTGAAAACCTCGACGGGCGCGTTCGGGTACAGGCGCGTCAGCGCGACCTGCACCATCTCAGGATAGGCACGCCGGCCGCCGGTATGGTAGTAGACTCCCGTGACGCTGTCGCCGAGACACACAACCCGCACGGGGTCGCTGCCGGCGCGCAGCAGTTCGGCCGTCCGGGGGACGGCGGGAGTGGCCGGGTCACCTGGCACGCCATCCCATGCCCAACTCAGACAACACGCCACAACCGCCCACGTCAGACATTTTCTGGCCACGTCCATTGGTTCGCTCCTCATTCATTGCACTATGCGCGCCCGTTACGCTGTGCCGGTCTATGCCACGCCACAGGAGAACACCGGCGGCAAATCGAACACGCCGGCGGTTGCGCCGGAACCGCTATACTGCCTGTGGGCAGGCCAAGCCGTCAAAGATTCAAAAGAGGGAAGGTGACAGCAGAAAGAGCATTGACCACATCAGGAAACGCGACTACACTGGCCGAAGAAGAACGCGTGGCGGTTACAGGCGCGTCCATATGGGGAATGCCGGGTCAATTTCTCCCGTATCCCTCTGGAGCTACGATGATGCGAGTCACCTTACCGAGCTTAACGATGGCCGTATTCTGGCTGCTTTCTCTGCCGGCCGCGGCGGCGGAGTACAAATGGACCCAAGTGACGAATGCGGCGGCCTTTTCCAAGCGCGACGGCGCGGGGGCCGTAACCTATAACGGCAAGATGTGGGTGCTCGGGGGTTGGTCCGATCCGCCGGAAGGCGGTCCGGGCCATGTTGGCTACAACGACGTGTGGAACTCCATCAACGGCTTGGACTGGACCCAAGTGAGGCCCAACACCCCCAATACACCCACGGTTTGGGATGGACGCCATTGCGGCGGATACGCGGTCTTCAACGACAAGATGTGGATCGTGGGAGGCGACCCGCTTTTGAAACACTACCAGCCCGACATCTGGAATTCGAGCGATGGCGTGCATTGGACGCAAGTTACCTCAAGCGCGCCTTGGGGGCAGCGGAACATGCAGGTCACGATGGTTCACGACGGTAAGATTTGGGTCATGGGAGGCCAGACGTTGCCCCAGTTCGTGCCCGGCGTTCCGGAAGCGTTCTACAACGACGTGTGGAATTCCTCCGACGGCGCGAACTGGACACGCGTGACGGAACACGCTCCCTGGTCGCCGCGGGGGATGATCCAGGGATCGGTTGTGTTCGAGGGGCGCATGTGGCTGCTCGGCGGCGGCACTTACGATACGCCCGCACATCCGAACCGCCTTTTCTACAACGAAGTCTGGAGTTCCGCCGACGGCGTGGAGTGGCGAAAGGACGCGGATGCCCCGTGGGCGCCCAGGCAATATCACAGCGTGGCCGTGTTCGACAACAAGATGTGGCTGATGGCAGGGGCCAACTTTGACACGCCCGAAATGAACCGCAACGATGTCTGGTATTCGCCGGACGGCGTACATTGGACCGAGTTGCCGAATACGCCTTGGCCGACGCGCCATGCGGGAAGCGTGTTTGTCTTCGACAACCACCTGTGGATGGTCGCAGGAAGCCACCCTGGCAGCACGCCCATAAACGACGTCTGGAGACTGGATAAGGTTCGGTAGCCGGGATCTCCCAGTGCTACACGCAGGCCACGGCGAGCGTGATTCTCTTCGTGTCGGCGCGGGATTAGCCTTCTTGCGCTCCAGCGGTTTCCGGCGTTTCCCCCCGCCCTTCCCGCCGCCCGTGGACAACTCGCTCAGCCACAGCCAGGCCATTCCTAACGAGTCCTGACAGAAATGCCGGAGGATGAGGGACTCGAACACCCGGGCCCCAATTCGCCGGTTCTCAGGGTCTCTCGCGGGTGCTGCGGTTCTCTCCAAAGATCCCCACCCAATGACGAAGATGTGCTAGACTAGGCGTAGGAGTGGGGAGGCTTGTCCAACGAAGCAATCGCTGCCCGACTCATTGCTTGCGGTTCAGCTGGCTGCCGTCCCAATATCGCCCCTTTGGGATTGTCAAAACTGGCGGCAAGACCAACGAGGGAAGTGGTGCGTCTGCGAAGGCGGGGAGATGCTCCACCAACACAGGAGGAGTGAGACCATGAATGCTTCTCGGCAATGCCTATTGGCCATACTTGCTGTTTCTCTGGCCATGTTGGGATGTCCTCCTCGCATGAGCCAGGAAGAGCAGCAGGTTCGTGATTTCGCCGCGGATTCCTTTGACAGAATGAGGAATATCGTCGACCCGCAAGATGAAACGGCAACAGAGACGAAATTCGTGGGCAACCACGTGGAAGTGGCATCCGAGAATTGGGTCTATATCTTGGACGATTCCGGGTGCCAGCTATTCCGGTCAAAGAACGTGTATCCGCATCTTGCGGCCTCGTTCTCTACGGACCTCGCACCGACTCTTGACCAATGGATGGAGGAGCCCGTGCCTCAGAGCCAGATAGAGGAGGCAAGGCAGCTGGCCAAGTCGCTCCTCGGGATAGACTACGCCGGCAACACGCAAGTGCGGGTGGTCCCGGTCCGCGAACTGGTGGCCTCAAAGGGCACCAACGCCAAGGCAGAAGCGGTCAAATACCATGAAGGCCGGACCACGGTGATGTTCATTCCCCCGATTTCCGAGGATGCAAAGGTAAGTGGTTATGAGACTTCGTTCAGCATCTCGCGGGACGGACGCCCTGTCGTCGACGTCGCGGAGACTTCGGCAGCGCCGCGGTCATTTGAAACAGCCATCTCCTTTGCTCCCGGTGGAGGGGTTGTCAGGGCGGAAACGGCCCTCGTGACTTCGGAGGCCGAGGAGACCGTTGGCGTCTTCCACGAAGCTTTGGCGAGCGGGCTGATTGAGCCGGGGGTCTATGACTATTTTGCCGGCATGCAATTGGGAACGTTCTTCGATCCGGAAGAAGTGCGCTTTGAGCTAACGGCCTATTCCTACGAGGGGGAGGAATTCCTGGATCCGAATGCCAGTATCCCTTGCGGCACCGACCCGAGCGGATACTATTCGGAGTGCAATCCGTACTATATGGACTTTTTCCCTATTGCCTGGTGCGCGAACGATTCAGATGGTGACGCCGCATATTACATCACGCTACCCCAGTACAAATACTGGTGTTGGTTCTGGTGGTACCTTCACGACCGGAAAAATGGCATGCGGGGAAACTGGGACGCGGCAAGCCAGTCATGGGAATATGACGTGCACGTCGCTCGGCACAGGAGCCTGGATTCGTATAGTTTTGTGGGTTCGACGACGGGAAACACCGCTATCACGACGTGCGACGGCGCATCCTTCACGGCACCGCTCGGCACCGATCTCAAGCTGGAACCGGCATTTTACAATGACCTGGAACTCTGCCATGTGGCGATGATCTCTACCCACGGCGGGCCCCTGTACTCACCGTCGAATAAGCGGCATACGTACCATTTCCGGAGGGATTACGACAAGTGGATTAAGCTTCATGAAGAGGGTGACGACGGGTTAGGCAAAGGGAATCTCCGGCATCTGTTCCTGGAAACCTGCGCCTCGATGAACTGGATTTTCGGCCCGGCGAATGGCGAACCGAAAAACATCGAAACCGACTGGATGAACGGTCACGTGGCGGACGGGATCCGCACCGTCTGCGGGGCTGACGGTACGGGCCACGGATACGACAGGGGCGGATGGCGCTTTTTCGGCAGTTACCATCGGGGGGAGTCAATCAGTCAGTCATGGATTAACTCCCTGCTCACGGAGAGTGAGCTTAACCACCCTGTTGTCATGGCCTACGGGAGCACGGAGGAGGAAGCGGCAGCAACCCTGTTGGATGGTCGGTTCACGAAGACACGCGGCGGCACCGGCTGGGTCGTGGGGATTCTAGCATGGGTTGAGGAGTAGTGAAGAGTCCTGAATCCTGCGCGACGGTGGCATGAGGGCCGTTCCATATCCAGCCCGTTTCGCGGAGCGCCCTCTTGTTTGAGGAAGTGAGCCCGCGCTGGATAATGCCCCAACGCGCGGTATGAACAAGACCGGCCGGTCTGCAGTGCTGGCCGGCTGCGTTTTGGGTTCCAAGCCCTCCTTTTGCTCTTTGCCGTTCAGTCGCCCAACACGCTTCTCCATCCCGCGGGCATGCTCAGTTGCATCGTCCATACCTGTGCCTGCCCGGGATTGAGCCCCCAATTTGTGTTCCAGACCAGTTTCGTCCCGTCATTCGAGATTGTGGCGTGCGTCTCCTCCCAGTAATCGTCCACTGAACCGTAGACTTTGGCGAGGTAGAACACTCGAGGATTTGTGCGGTCTAGTTTCACCAACACGATCTTCCGGTCAAGCCAGTTCTGCGCAGGGTCGCCTGAAGCGATGGTCGTGGAAACTACACAGTAACCCGGCGTGTTGCAGGAGATGTGAACGCCGCTGTTCAGCCCGTCCGGCTCCTCGGAAGCATAGTAAAGACGAATCAACGGAACGCGATTGGTTCCGGCATAACTGCCACCGGACTCCAAAATGGGCTTCGTAGCCATTTCTAACGGAATCATGTCCACGTAGTCGGTATTGGCGTTCTGCATGACGACTACTTCGTTCCCATCGCTGTCCAGGGCCACGTCCGCATGTGCCGTTGAATAGTCCAACCGATGGAACTGGGTGAGGGCTCTGTCGGCCATCGTGAGCCCGGCAAGGTTCCCTGTGTTCGTGTCCATGCCGCCGATAAGCACCCAGTTCCCGTTTACAGACATGCCCACCCAGTCGATGTCCGATTCGCTGAGGGGAATACTGTACACCCCTAGCACCTGGTCTGTTTGCCGGTCCCACGTGAAGATGTATTTCGCACGGTAACTTTCGGAGGCATTGTCAACGTTGCTCTGAAGAATGAAGGCCCAATACCGTTTGTCCGCGGAAGATTCACCCTCGTCCTTCATGGTTATCCGGTAAAGGTCCGGGTTCGCGGTCAGAATGGGCTGAATTGCCGGATCGGCGGCGAAATCTTTCACAACCTCCATTTCCCCGGGGTTGTTCATGTCTATCCTTAAGAGGCGGAATTCGTGGTCGGTTGCGGAGAGCCCCCAGATGAGATCCGAATCGACGGGATCCCAACGGGGCTCCGACAGCTCCGGGGTGGTCACCAATTGCGCGGCTGTATTGTAAGGCAAGGTGTTCGTCCTATAAACGAGCCATTGGCCATTGTCCAGGTCCGTCAATAGAATCATCGACTGGTTCCGATTGAACGGATCGACACGGGAATACTCGTGCCGTATCCTTGTCCCCTGCGTGACCCTTGTCTGCGAAAGGCCAAAATCCGAATCCGGCACAGACTGTCCCGGCGCTGGCGCACTGGCCGAGCTCAGCGGAAAAACCGGGTTACTGCCGGACAACGGGTCAGGCACTTCTACAAACAGTTCCTGTCCGTTCGCCGGTGATGCGACGATATAGCCGGTTTCCGTGCGGGTGTTCCCTCCGGCGGCCGTCGTGACCGTGAGTGAGACGGTGTATGTCCCCGGCACTGTATAGATATGAACAGGGTTGGCGTCATTGCTTGTATGACCGTCTCCCAATTGCCACGACCATTCCGTGATCTCAGCGCCTCCGGCAGAAGACTGGTCGGAGAAGGCCACCTCCAGGGGCACAGTCCCCGTTCGCGGGCTGGCCGTGAAACCTGCTGTTGGCAGAGCCGGTTTCGGACAACCGCCAAGCATGGCGCCCAACATGATGCCAAGCCCAACACTCATGATCATTCGAGAAACCCGATCGCTGCTCATTAACAAATCCTCACGTTAGACAGAGAGCGCAACTTGGCCCGGCTCAACAGGAATCAGACAAACGCCGATTGTCCCAAACGAGCACTTTTCACCTGTAACTACGGATTGAAATGTGCGTTCGCGAGGCATCGCACGGTTCTCAATTTGTGAGACTGTTCAGCGGGAGTCGAGCCCCAATTGTCTGAGACACCCAATCTCTTCCCGCCCGATTCTCTCATGCACCTGGCAGCAACGTACCTTCGCCGGTTCTTCGCCCGGATAGTCAGCCGCCGTATCACCCGGCAGAATTATCTTGACAGACTCTCATTGAGTGCGCAAGAGCTTTGTGCAACCTGTGCTTTTCGAAGGGCCGGGGGGGCCGCGCAGGATGAGGTCTTCTGGGTCGTGAACGGCTTCAAAGAGGGATCATAGACCCCAATCGCCGGACAACACGACGATTGGGGAAACTCACACAGAGGCACAAAGGACGCGGAGGAAATGGAGCGCCCGCCGAAGCGAAATCTGCTCAATGTCTCCGATTATGATGCGGGAAATGCCGTTCCGCATCAACGCCTCGCCGAAGTCGAGTAGATGGCCGAGTCTGATACCCGTCAACCGCAGATAGGTCAACACCTGCTTACGGTGCGCCTTTGTGACCTTCTCCACGAATTTGAGTTCCACAAGAACGGTATCCTCCGCGATGACGTCTGCACGCAACCCTTCGTCGAACCGGAGCCCGCGAAGCTCGATGGGGATGGGGACTTGCCGTGCCGCGCGCAGACCCCGGGCCTCCAAATCGCCTGCAAGCACCGCTTCGTACACCGTGTCCAATAGCCCGGGACCCGTCTCTCGATGAAGCGCCACCGCGCAATCCACAATGATGCTTCCTGTCTGATCCTGTTTCGGAGGGTTCAATCTTCGTGTTCCCTGTGTCTCCGTGTGAGTTCGTTCTTGTCTTTATGGAGACAATACGATCCCACCCGCGAGGGCTTTCCTATCAGGCGATTGGGGATCCGTCCGGTTCTTGATGTGTCTCGGAGCCGGTGATACGCTTGGGTGGTTCCTTGAGGCGCATGAGTTGCCGGCCTGCGGTGCCGGATAGGGGGCTACCCATGAAGCATGTATCGTCCGATTGCAGGTTTTGCCGGTTTTGTTTCCGTATCGGCGGGATAGCCCTTGTCGCGATTGGAGCCGCTTTGGTCACGCCATTCTTCGTCGCTCTCGCGTCGGAAGTCCCCGCTTCTCAGGAAAACGCCGCTACGTCCGAGTTCGATGTAGTTCCCTTCGCGCTGCCCAATACGCCCGCTAACGAGGTCTGGTTTGAAGATCCCCGCGACATTGTGAAAGTGGTCGTCGAATACTCGGGCGAGCCACCGGCAGGCCTCTCTTATCTCCGAAAGACCTGGCCCGAGACGCGCGTCGAGGCGCGCCAGGCCGGGGATACCGTCGGGGGGTTCGGTTGGATTCATCAGGACGATTGGTTCAATTCGGAGTGGACTCCCGCCGCGGTCAAAACCGAAGGCGGGGACCGGTCCATCGCGTTCGTGTTCGAAAAGCTGCAGGCCGAGCTCGATTCGCTGGCTGGCAGCGACGACGCCCGGGCCGGACTCGAGGGCCTCCTCCGCGACTACAACGTCGGTTACCGCCGCACCCAGGGGCTTCGAATCGACGGCATCGCCCCGGAAGAAGTCAGGGCGATACGCATTTTCACAGCATCGCCGGCCACCGAAACAACCCTCCGTGTCGAGTTGGACTCCGGCGGCAGGACCTCCGCCGAGAGCGTTGCTCTCTCCGGCTATAACGCTTCCATCGAATCGGTTGAGCCGGTCAGCGGCGTCGAAGTGGTGGGGGAGAAGGTCGTCCTCGGAGCGGGAGACTCGCGCGCGTTCCGCGTTCGGGTGCGCCATCTGGAGCCCGGGCGGGACCATAGCGGAGACGAAGGCCTCGTGACCTTCGACATGGGCGAGGATGCTTTTACAATCTCTCTCGTCAGCCTGGCCCAGGAAGGCCCGGTCTGGTTCCCTGAGATGGCCGCATACATCGCTCGCGAAGAGGATGCCATTCCTTTCAGCGAGTACCGTGCCTCCATCGAGAACGCCTGCACGATCGCGCAACGCGTTGCCCAGAGCGGCGAACAGTCCCTCCGCGGCGCGTACAACGGCCAACCGCGTCCCCACTGCGTAAGCTACAACATCGGGTGCACGCACGCACGCCAGCGCTTCTGGGTCGAATCCAATGGCGACCTCGTGCTGTTCAAACGGAACGTGACCTGGGTCGAGGGCAAGGACACGGCCCGTTTCAAGAGCAGGGAAAGCGCGCGCCTCTTCTTTGGCCTCGACGATTGGGCCCCGATAGCCCGGTTCGTGGACCCGGCCCCCGTGCTCGCGTATAACGTGCACGCGCGAAAAGGCGCGCTTCAGGCCGAATACAAATCCTTCGCCGTACCGCTTCTGACCCCTATCGCGAGTGAGTCCTGGGCCGGGGACGACCCCATGGCGGCCCTTGCGCGGTTCCGTTTCAGGAATGATGGCGACCAGCCCGTGCTGGCTGCCATGCCAATCCGTTATTCGCAGGATTCCGGCCGTTCAAGTGACAACACGACGCCCCCCAGCCCCCTGGACGCGCTGGCGATTCAGGGCAATGGAATCTACAGCGATTTCGAAGGGAATCCGGCGCTCCGATGCACCTTTGAGACCGGGATGCTGCCCGTTTCCCGTGATGACGAGGTCGTGTTCGAGAAGCCCCTCGCGCCGGGCGAGTCCTGCGAGCTCATTCTCCGCGTTCCCTTCATCGCTCTGGAGTCCGGCTCAGAACTGGCGGCTCTTGATGGCCTTGATTTCGACCGGTGCGAGCAGCAGGTCACTGCCTATTGGCGCGAAGTGGGTCGCCGGGGCGCGCAAGTCGTCACGCCCATTCCGCAACTCAATGCGCTGTACGCCGCGCACTTGGCGCATGTTTATGTCACCGATTTTCTCATGCCCGGCGGGAGCGGCCTCATCAACACATCCGTAGGCACATCCACCTACGGAAATTTCAGTAACGAGTCCTGCATGATCGTCAACGAGCTGGACCAGCGCGGCATGCATGAAGACGCGCGCCGCCGCCTTGAGCTGTGGGTCAAATACCAGGGCACGGTCCCTCAGCCCGGCAACTTCACGGACTACGATGGCATGTATTTCGGCGCGGGCGGTTTCGAGCAGGGATCGTACAATCAGCACCACGGATGGGTGTTGTGGTGCCTCTGCGAACATTACCTGCTTACACAGGACAAAGCCTGGTTCGATAGCGTCGCCGGCTCGGTGATCGACGGCGCGGACTGGGTCTTCCGCCAGCGGCGCAACACCATGACCGATTTGCCCCATTCGCGCGGCTGGGAGCGCGGGTTCCTGCCCGCGGGAAGCCTCGAAGACGTCACCGACTTCTACTACTGGCTTTCGACCAATGCGCTGACTTGGCGGGCAACCGACCGGGCCGCACGGGCGCTTGAGAAAGCGGGCCATCCGGAAGCCGCGCGCGTTCGCAGCGAGTCCGACGCCTACCGCGCCGACATCACAAAAGGTTTCGAGATCATGCGGCGGCAGGCGCCCCTCGTGCGCCTGTCCGACGGCCGCTGGGCGCCCCACTATCCCAGCCGCCTGTACCGCCGGGGACGCGAGATCGGCTGGATTCGCGAGGTGCTGGAAGGCTCGGTATATCTGCTGCTCTCAGGATTGTACGAGGCCGACAGTCCACAGGCGGCCTGGATTCTCGATGATTTCCAGGACAATCGCTATCCGAAGCCCCCGTACGGCTATTTCATGGAGGATTTCGAGCGCATGTGGTTTGACCGCGCTGGATTCTCTTTCCAGCCCAACCTGCTGGCCGGTCTATTGCCGTACCTCGAGCGCGATGAGCCGGAGGTTTACATCTGGATGTTCTTCAACGCGTGGAACGCCTGCTATCGGGAAGAGATCGACGCCATGGTCGAGCATCCGCTTCCCTGGCTTGGCTTCTCAAACCATGCCCACTTCAAGACCAGCGATGAAGCGAACGCCGTTTCCTGGCTCCGGTACATGTTTGTGTATCCCACGGACGAGGCCCTGTACTTCGGCAAGACCCTTCCGCGCGCGTGGTTTGCTCAGCAGGAACCATTCGGCGCGAGCGGCGTCGCCACGCACTACGGCAAGGCCGGCGTTCGTTACGAGCCCCAGCTGGACGCCGGTCGGCTTGCGGCAACGGTCTCGCTCGACCTCGTAGAGCAGCCGCCGCGGACCGTCGTCCGATTCCGCCATCCCGACAAGGCGGCGGCCAAGCGCGTTCGTGTCAACGGCGCGCCCCATGAAGCGGCTGACCTCGAACGGGGCGATGTGGACATCTCGGGCATGAATGGCGAGATCAAGGTCGAGATAGAGTATTAAACGAGATGCTCCGTCAGGGGAGTATTGAATCACCCCGCAACCCTGGGGATAATTACGAGAAGGGGTGCAGAACTTCTCAGCCGTCGCCGACACTCCGAACCAATGAAGTATCGGGATATGCCCACGACAGAAACCGGGGAAGGGGAGGATGCGTCTCATGAAGCCCGTTCTGTTTTCCGTCAGCTATGCGGGACTCTGGGGACAAGCCAGCCTGTCGCTGACGGACTTCGTCCGGAAGGCGAGCGAGCTGGGGTATCCGGCGGTCGAAATCATGGGGAAACGGCCGCATTTATCGATTCTGGACGCCACGGACGAAACGGTGTCTGAACTGCGGGACGCGGCCCGGTCGGCGGGCATAGAAATCGCGACCATCGCCGGGTACACGGATTTCACGGCGGGCAAGACGGCTGCTGAAGTGCCCTTCGTCGAAATGCAGGTCGCGTATGTACGAACGCTGGCCCGGCTGGGACGCGAGCTCGGCGCATCGGTCGTGCGCGTCTTCACGGGGTATACGACGGAACCGGAGTCCGCGCAGAGAGACTGGGCAAAGTGCGTAACGGCCGTTCGCGAGTGCGCAGCCGCTGCACATGAGTACGGGCTCGTGTTGGGGGTTCAGAACCATCACGACGTGGGGGTTGGCACGGACAGCTTCCTCGAGTTCTTGAACGACGTTGACCATCCCAACTGCCGGGCGATGTTTGACCCCTGGTCGCCGGCGTTGCATGGTGACGGCCTGTACGAATGCGCGAAAGCGTTGGCGCCTCACATGGTGCAGACAACCTTCGCCGACTATGTCCGCATGAAACGGTTTGCCTATATGCCCGGGCTGATCAACTATCGCGAATTGCCCGCCATGGTGCGGGCGGTGCCGCTCGGCGACGGCTTCGTCGACCTCACTGCATTCTGGGCGGGCCTGAAGGACGGCGGATTTGACGGCTACGTGGCCTATGAGATGTGTTCGCCCCTCCGTGGCGGCGGGTCAATGGAAAACCTTGATGCAACGGCATCCAAAAGCCTCGCTTTCATTCATCGTTTGATCGCCGGAACATCCTGAGCACACGGTTCATTTGTTTTAAGAACGCGAGAATGAGAAAGAAACGCTGTCGCGCTTTGCGTACGGCCGGAAGGAGTCAGAGTCATGCGTACGCCTTATCTGTTCTGCTCTATAGTGGCCTTCTGTCTTGTGCTTGCTCCGTGTACCGCCGCATGGGCGGGCGCCGCTGAGAATGGCGCAGTCCGGTACTGCCGGTTTCAATCGGGAGAGACCATCGCGTACGGCATCGTTGAGGGAGACCGGGTCCGGGAACTCTCGGGGGACCTGTTCGGCACCTGGGCCAAGACGGGTCGAACCCATGCCTTGGCGGAGGTGCGGCTTCTGGTGCCAACTACGCCGACCAAGGTATTGGCCTTGGCTGGAAACTACAAGAGCCACATCGGGGGCCAGACACCCTCGGCGCACCCGGAAGTCTTCTTCAAGGTTCCCTCCGCGCTGGTGCCCACCGGCGCCGATATTGTGATTCCTCGGGGAACGGAGGAGGTACATTACGAGGCAGAAATGGTTATCGTCATCGGTAAACGCGGCAAAGACGTGCCGGTCGAGCGCGCGTTGGAACACGTATTCGGCGTTACCTGCGGCAATGATGTGAGCGCACGCGATTGGCAGCGCGGCGATATCCAGTGGTGGAGGGCAAAGGGGTCGGATACCTTCGGCCCGTGTGGACCGTTCATCGTGTCGGGTGTGGACTACAACGCATTGCAGATCCAGCTGCGGCTCAACGGCGAGGTGAGACAACTTCAAAACACGCGCGACATGGTCCATGACGTCGCCGGGATCGTGAGTTGGATCAGCCGCCATGTGACCCTCGAGGCCGGCGACCTTATCTTCACGGGCACGATGGGAACCACCCAGGCCATGAAGCCCGGCGATACGGTAGAAGTGGAACTCGAAAACGCTGGCATTCTCGTGAACAAAGTGGCCGCATCCGCTGGCGCGCCCGCCGAATGAACGCTGGGGAAACGCTGTCCGCTGGAATTGCAGTGCCCGCTCCCGCTTGGATTTTTGGGGGACGGCCGCTATAGACTGTGGTGCGCCGTTGACAACACAGGGTCCGCCGGCTCGTTCTTGCTGCAAACAGACCAAGGTGCGAGGAACAAGCGATGGAAACGCCGCTGGCGCGTGGTTTTGTTCCAGAACGAGAACGACGGACGAACTTGAGGTAAGCTTAAGAAGGGCTGTTTGCATGGCGCGCCCGAAATACTGTCTATCGTCAGAGAAAGCGGCCAGAGGGTTTCTTGAAAGGCAGTCAGAATGAGCGTACCCGGGAAGGCCCCAGACACCAAGACCTGTCACCATGATTGAATTAGAGCGTGCAGCGGTCTTGGAGGGGTCGGGACGCGGGGCTTTCGTCGGCCAGTGAGACATGACGTCGGAGGGAACTATGGTGAACAAGTCAAGGCCCCTCTTCTTCACAAGAGCGATCGCAGCCGCACGCAGCACTCTTTCGACGAGGCTTGGCGGAGGACTCGTCTTCTTGGCAATTGGGGTCCTCGGACTTCCGGCTTTCGCCGAACCCATGTACCCGATAGTAATCGATGGCTTATTTGGAGATTGGGCGGATGTGCCTTCGTATACAGATCCCGTTGACGATACGCACGACACCGATCATGACGGGCCCTTCGACGTGCCGGTTCATGTACAGCACGAAGACGTGGATCTCGTCGAGTTCAAGTTCACGCACGACGAGGAGAACTTATACGCGTATTTCCGGGCGACAGGCGTGATCGGAAGCACCCAGCACGAAAGCGCCGGAACGCCGGGACGGTACTACGTCATTGTGACTATCGACGTCGACAGCGATGACGCCACCGGATACTGGCTTCACGAAGGCGGCTACTATCCGACGTCCGCGGGCTACGACATGAATATGGAGGTTGAGTATTACAACGGCGCATTCAATACGGGCCACTACCTCAACCATGGCTGTCTTGACGAGGCCGAATTCCTGGCAGCCCAGGCCGACCAGGCAAACGGCATCGTCGACGTACGACCGGGGACCTATGATTGGTACACGCAATGGGTCTGGTGGGACACGCCACAGGGGAATCCCGGCGAGATAATCCTTCCCGACGGCTCAAGCACCATTATCTGGGTACAGGACAGGGGGCCCGTGTATCAGGGCATACTCGAGATTGCATTATCGCCGGATGGGCGCCAGGCAGAGGTCACGGCGCCGTTCCGCGGGTTCATGAAGTATCCGGATGGAAGTCCCATCATTGCCTTGGGGAGAACTATCGATGTCTCGTTCTCTCTGGAGGCAAGCGGAGAACTGGCCATCGGCGGGGAATGGGCCTCGGACACGGCGGAACCCATCATTGGGTACTACCTCGACTCCGACAACGAGGATGTATCCGCATCCCGCTCGTTCTGGTATTACAAGTATGCATCGCCGGGGGTCGAAGAGATCTCGGTGACCATCGACAACAAGGGAGCGGACGACTTGACCGCCCTGGAGGTGGTTGAAGAGCTTCCGGCGGGTTGGACGTTTGACTCGCTGGCGGGCTGCGACCCGCCGGGATGCGGTCCCGCGACAAGCCCGAGTTCCGGCGCAACCGGCACGCTCGAGTTCGTGTGGTCGTGTATCCCCGCGTTCCCGTATACGTTTACGTACAGGGTGAACGTGCCCTTGGGCCAGACAGGCGACAAGACCTTCTGGGGAGGCGCGCTGTACCAGCGCGTGGGTGGTACGGCGAAAACGGCCGCCATTGGCGGTCTACGTTTGATACAGGAACGTATTCACCACACGCTGGACTACAATCCCGCGAACAACCTTATCAGTGTGTCGGAGATCCTGCGGGTAATCCAGTTCCATAACATCGGCGGCTATCATTGTGCGGTGGGAACGGAAGACGGGTACCAACCTGGACTCCCGGGAACGCCCGACCCCTCCTGGGTACCACACGACAACGACTACAATCCACAGGACTGGAAGATCAGCGTGTCCGAAATCCTGCGCCCGGTCCAATTCTATAACCTGGGCGGCTACCATGTTGCGGAAAGCACGGAAGACGGATACGCGCCCGGTCCCGCCGCCAAGGCGGGGATCGCGAAGGCCAGCGTTATCGGTGACGCGACTGCGCCAGCGCTGTACGCAACGCGCGGCATCGTGGCCAACGGAGACGCTTCGGACGTGAAGGTGACGTTCACGAGCGTCGGCGCCGAGCCGATCTCAGCCCTGGCCCTTGTGGAAGCGCTGCCGGCAGGTTGGACCTTCGATGGCGTCATTGATGCCTCGGAACCGCCCGCCATTGCGCCTGTCCAAGGCGACTCGGGCGAACTGAATTTTGTCTGGATTTGGCCGCCTGCGTTCCCCGCACACGTGACATACCGCATACGCTCAGAATCAGGTGAAGCAGGCGTGACCCGCCTCACCGGGACCGCGCTGTACCGCACCACCGGCTCCGAGCAGCAGGCACACGTGGCTTACGAACCCGACGGCTTCGCCGATGGGCACGCAGTAACCGGCGACATGAACGGCGACGGCAAGGTCGACGCGATCGACCTGCAACTCGTCATCAACGTCGCGCTCGGAGCTGCGCAAACGCTGACCGGCGGCGTCAACGCGCTCAATTGCGACGTCGATGGCTCAGGCGCTGTGAACGCCGTGGACGTACAAATCGTGACCATGGCGGCCGTCGGGTAAGCCGGAGGATACAACGGAGGCGTCCGGTGAACAACAGCGGCGCGGCTATGGGCACCAGGGCGACAAAGCCCTTTTGGTACGGTAAGGCGTTCATTCGTCCATCGTTCCTTCAGGTTCCCCGAAGCCAGGAGCGAATCTGGCAGGGAGGGAGAGCCAAGCCGTTGACGTCTTACCCCACGGGTTCTAGAATGACACGAAAGCGGCCCGCGCCTGTTGCGGGAAAATCCTTGCGCCGGGCATTGAGGCGCCGGGAATCTTGAGAGGGGAATATTCACGAACACGAGCCCAGAGAGGAGTGAGGATCATGTTGACGAGACGCACGCGCCTCCTTTGTGCAGCCTGCATGATGCTCGCTTCGGCGGCCTACTCCGCCGAGGTCGCGAGCCCCGCATCTAGACACTGGAAACCCGTCGCCGACAGCGTGTACTTCCAGGAGGTGGCGGAGAAGATTCCTACCCCTCAGCCGGCGACCGCCGTGGCCGTGTACGATGGTGCGGCGTGCGTGGTCACCGGCGGCGCCATACGCATCGCGCGCGACGGCGCGTTGCAGGATGCGCCCGGCGCTCCGAGTGGAGTACAGCGTTTGCGCGTGCTGGATGGCGCGTTATGGGCCACGACCGAGACCGGCGTCTACCGCTGCGAAGGCAAGGCCTGGCAGCGCGTCGACGAGCGGCCTTTCGTGGATTTGTGCCTGCATCTCGGCGCCGTATATGGAGCGACGCGTGATGAGCTCTTCCGGTTCCAGAACGGCAGTTTCGTGAGCATCACGCCGGAGGGCGGCTATCTCTCCAGCGATTCCACTGTTGTGATGGAGGATTTTTCACAAGTGCTGGCTGACCCGGTTCGCATCGGCCCGATTGAGCGCATCGCTTCCTATAGTGGCACTCTGTACTTGCTTCTTCCGGGCAGATTGGCCCTGATTGATATTGACACCTTCGTGCCTGACCCCGTCGACTGGGGAATGTTGCCTTCCGGCAATACGCGCGACATGATGGCCCAGGGCAGCCGCCTCTATGTCGCCACCGACCGCGGCGTGGCCGTTTTGCGCGGCATGGCCATGACCGCCCTGCGCGGCCAGGATGGACTCCCCTACGAGGACACCACGTGCCTGGCCGAGGGGTTCGATGGCGATCTCTGGATCGGCACCACGCGCGGCGCGATCCGAAAAGTGGGGGAGGAATTCCACTACTTCGGCGCGGACCACTGGCTTCCCGGCGATGGCGTGCGCGATATCGCCGTGGCCGAACGGACCGTGTATGCCGCCACGGACGCGGGCCTCGCTATCATCCGCTACGAGCCTTACACGTTGGCCAGGAAGGCCGCGTTCTACGAACGCGCGCTTGAGGAGTGGGGACACAAGCGCCTCGGTTTCATCCACGCACTCTATTGGAGCGGCGATCAGGACGGTTGGCTGCGCGAGATCAGCGACAACGATGGAGGATATACCGCCCACTATCTCGCCGCCATGACGTTTAAATACGCCGCCACCGGCGACAAGCAGGCACGCGCGGAGGCGGTCGATGCGTTCAAGGCCATGATCTGGCTCGACGACATTACCCCCTCGCCCGGCTTCATCGCCCGCGCCATCTGGTCTGTTAAAGGCGACCGGGGCCAAATGTCGGATCGCGGTTCGGGCGGTCTCCCTGCGAAGTGGTATCCAACCAGCGATGGCCTTTGGCTCTGGAAGGGCGACACCTCGAGCGACGAGGTAAACGGCCATATCTACTCGGTAGCGTTATTTCACGATCTCGCGGCAAAAGGGGCGGAGAAGGAGCGCGCCAAAGAGCATATCGCGCGTATCGCCGCCCACATCATGGACAATGGCTGGGTGCTGCGTGACATGGACGGCAAACCGACGCGATGGGGGCGGTGGGATCCGGAGTACCTGCTGACTCCTTATGGGTTTGAGGCGCGCGGGCTTAACGGCATGGAAGCCCAAACCTACATGATCACCGCGCAAGCGTTGACCGGCGACGCGAAATACCAGGAGGGCCTCGAGCAGCTGATGAAGTGGCGCTATCACCGGTACACCGTGCGCCAGAAGTTGACCTTTCCGCCCGATTCGGTTGTTCCGTGGGATGACGAGCTGGCTTTTCGGTGCTACCATCCCTTGCTCACCTACACCAAGGATCCCGGGCTGCGTTCCGTCTATCTGCGAAGCCTGGAACGCAGTTGGGAAGTAATGCGGATGCAGCACGTGCCGTTCTTCAACTATATATACGGCGCCCTCACCGGAAACGATTGCGAAGAAGAACAGGCCGCCCGACACCTGCGTGAGTGGTCGCTCGACACGGTGAACCATAGCTACACGAACTCCTGCCGATGCGATCTCGGTACGGAGCGCGGCTATGTGGCTTACGGGGGAGGCACGCGGGCCATGTCACCGCGTGAAACCGAGGCCAAGGACGGAAGCCGCAACGCGCTCGGATACGACGGCCGCCGAGCGGGAAAGACCGTCACGCCGCCCATCGGTTGGCTCGAAGACTACTGGATGGGCCGTTACTATGGCTTCATCGAAGCGCCAAAGACCGGCGACCCGGCGCTGACGACTGTCGAGGACCGGCCGGGACGCCGCCTGGGTGCGGCGCCGTATGACGGGCCGCCGCGTCCATCCGGCCTTATCCCGGGTGAGCGATAAGAGATCAAGGCCCGGCGGCGGGTGGCAGATGGCCTTATCGCGCGCTCAAAAGGCTCTAATGAGGTCATGAACAGTTCTCGTGACGTGGGTGCCGCACGGCCTGTGTGTCGAGGCTTGAGATGTACCCAATACATTCTATGAAGGCACAAACCTTTTGCCGTCTGGCGGTCAGGTGGAGCAGATGGTCACCCTCTATCCGGGGTAGAGTACGTTGCCACGCCTATCAAAGTGAGTGTCGGACTGTGGCTTCTTGGTCATCTTCGCGAGGACCTCTCTGACCGTTCTTCGGGTGGGCTCGTTAATCTCGGTCCGTTCATCCTTGGTTCCGCGATCCGCAAGAAGCCACGTTCTGTAATCCCGGCAATCGCCTGTCTCAAACGGAAACAGCCACCCCCGGATGCCCGAGGCCAGCAAGCCCGCCGCAAAGGGCCTCATTGAATAGCGACAGAGCACGAAAAGCCCCGACGAAAATTTCCCCTCATTGAGCGACGGGGCAAACACATCGAACAGTATGTCCTGAGCCGAAGTCATGATGTAGAAAGCGGCGCCTGCTTCAAGCGCCATGATTCCGAGCTCCCTGATTGCGCATTGCTGACAGCATCCAGGAACATCGCTTACTCTGGAGTGGAGCAGGTGTTCCAGGTAATGACAGTCATGGTTCGCCCTGCCCGACATGCACGATGGACTCATCGGCTTCAGGCAAAAACCGGCCCCTACGATCGATAGCGCGTCTTCGAGCCCTTGGCCAGCCCCTCCGGCACATACCTCGGTCATATCACCCGACAAGTCCAGGGCGCCGGAGTCGAGAATGGCCCGTGCGGCCTTCACGGGATGCGGCACGGCCACGCGTCTCAGAAACTGCCACCCGTATTCCCTCAGAAGGCTATGCAAACAGAATGCCCACACCATATTTCACTCCTGAGAGCAGCACCCGGCCGCCGTCTATAAGAGGACGCTTCCAAGCCAGGCCGGAACCACCTGCAATGCAGCGTTGTCCCATCCGTGTGGCGAGACGGCCTCGACCGCTGTCGAAACCACGGCTATCAGCGCAACCACGAGCAAAGATCCCCCTGACAATGAGAAGTGAGGTGAAACGCCGAGGCACGCGGTCAGGGCCAGTGCCGATACAATCAAAACGGAGCCGGAGCCCTCCAAACTGCGAATTGCGCGCACGCCGCGCATGGCGGGCGCACGATACTGGTGTTTGCCAAAGCGCGTCCCCACGGGTTCGGCGACAGCGTCTCCGAGTCCTGCCACGAGATACCCGAACACGGCCGCGCGCGGGAAAAAGATGTTGGTGATCAAACCCCCGATCAGCGTCGCAAAATATGGCACAACAACGTAATGCGTTCGTTTCGGCGCGTCCTTTTCCCGGGCTATCGCCTCGTACATGAAGTGGCCCGGGCCCCTGAGAAGCGCATACGCGATCACCAGAGTTGTCATCCCTCCAAACAGGGATACCCCCGAGGCCTCCCATATCCAGTGTACAACCACTACTGTGCCGAAGATAAGAAAATGAAATACCTTCCGCGTGTACCCAGTCTTCCAGTTCCAACGCGTTTTGAGAACCCCGGCAAACATCAAGCACGCCAGGGCCCACAGCAACGCCGCCGGACCGCCCACCGCGAGACCCTTCGCGCTCGGGATGCTCCCGGCGAAGAAATCCACAACATCCCTTCCGTATGAGGTCATATAGCCTCCGGATATGCCCGTTTCATCCCGTGTCTTCTTCCGGGCTGCACTTGTGTACATTACTGACAAGTACTTTACTATACAAAGAATCCGATGTCAACCCTGCGTGAGCCAACGATGCCGTTTCAGATACTTCTATTGTGAGGCAATTCGGGGTCTTGACTTTTAGGGGAAATCGTGTTATCCAATGGGCATGCGCACAGGAAGATGCGGGCGGGAACGTGCAGGTGCAGCATGGGGCCGTCCGGCGGCCACCTATGTATGTATGGCCCGCGGCAGGCGCATGGGCGCTAAGTCGTAAGTGTTACTTTCTGTCCGAATGAGGGCTCGTATAGGCCTCTTTTGAAGCATACCCCTGTTATTGCAAGGGCAATTCTCTGAGATCGTTCCTCACGGCAGCGAGGTCCAACGAGGGATAGGGCCTCGCGGGGAGCAATGGGGTGTGTCGCTTCATTACAAAGCACGGGCTTGGCGCATTATTGCGGGCAGCGGCGGGGAAGTATGACGTCTTTGTCCCTGCCCAGCGGGAAGGCCGCGGCGTTTACACGCGGCTTTCCAGCAACGGCGCTGCGGTTGAGACTGGGCCCGTAAGGACCGTCGATCCGCTCAAGGCTTTCTTTGTCAAACCCCGCGAGTGCGTTGCCGAAGGCTTTTCCCCCGTCCCGCCTCTAACCGAAAACCGTCCCCTTTGTGTAGTTGGGGTGAAAGCCTGCGACCTGAAAGGGTTTCGGATACAGGACTTCGTTTTTGCCGGCGAGGAGTTCAGGGACCCTTTCTATTGCCGCGCGCGCAACGAGAGCCTGATCATCAGTTCCGACTGCACCAGCGCGCTCGACACGTGTTTCTGTGAGGCGTTCGATGAAAGGCCGTATCCCCGGGGCGATTTCGACTTGAACCTCTCGCCTGTGGACGGCGGCTACGTGGTCGAGATGGGCTCGGAAAAAGGCGCCGCACTGATCGCGTCGTGCCCCGGCGCTGCTGCTGAGGCCGCTCAAGGCCAAACGGAAGCGCGCGACAGACAACGGGACGAGGTGTCGGCCAAGGTCCGGCGGAACCTGAAGGAATTTCAGGTGCCCAGCCAGCAAGCGCTGGAGGAAAGCGTCGAGCGCCATTACGAAAGCACGGTATGGAAAGAAGAGGCCGAGACCTGCGTGGAGTGCGGCGCCTGCAACACGATCTGCCCCACATGCCATTGCTTCCTTCTGTACGACCAGAAAGACGCGGCGCGAATGGTCCGCTTTCGTGCCTGGGACTCCTGCCTGATGAAAGGGTTCGCCCGTGTTGCGGGGGGGGCCAATCCGCGCCGCGAGCTGAGCCAGCGATTGCGGAACCGCTTCGAGAAGAAGTTCTCGTTTTTCCCCAAAGTGGCCGGTGAGTATGCGTGCACGGGCTGCGGGCGATGCATATCCGCGTGCCCTGGGAAGATTGACATACGCAGGGTCATGAAACGGTTGTCAGAACATGTGTAGCAACGGCAATCCATACCGGCTTATCCGGACGCAGGTCCTTGAGGTCACGACCGAGACACCGACTATAAAGACGTTCCGGTTGAAGCCGGACGAGGAAATCCGTTTTCAGGCGGGTCAGTTTATCGATCTGACCGTGCCGGGCGCGGGTGAAGCCCCCTTCACGCCATCCTCGCGCGCTTCCGATACCGCCGAGATCGCGGTGAGTGTGATGCGCGTCGGGAAGGTGACCGCGCAGATACATGCCCTGAAAGCGGGGGACATTGTCGGGCTGCGCGGGCCCTACGGTTCAGCGTACCCGCTGGACGAGTTTGCGGGCAGGGAGGTACTCGTGGTGGGCGGCGGCTGCGGGTTTGCCCCGCTGCGCAGCCTGATGTATTCGCTTTTCGACATGTCCGGCCAGTTCAAACGCCTCTTCTTCCGGGGCGGATGCCGCAAGCCGGGCGAATTACTCTACCGTGACGAAATGAAATCATGGGGCGAGCGCGATGATCTGGACCTGCTCCTCACCGTTGACGAGGGAGATGAGACCTGGGACGGCCGCGTCGGCCTCGTGACGGCGATCCTTGACGACGTCCCCATGAATTTCACCAAGGGCGTGGCAATTGTCTGCGGCCCTCCCATCATGATGAAGTTTGCGACGCAGAAAGTGCTGGCGATGGGGTTCCGGCCGGAGAACATCTTTCTTTCCATGGAAAAGAACATGTCATGCGGGATTGGCAAATGCGGCCACTGCCGGCTGGGCGTGTATTACTGCTGCAAAGACGGGCCGGTGTTCCGCTACAGCCAAATCCGTGATTTCCCGGGCATCTGGGAGTGAGGGCGGCGATGCACACAAGCGCAGAACAGCTTCATCACGGCAAACTCAACCTCAGCCCCACACCGGGCAACGGGCCGCGTCTCTATATTGACCTGGACGTGTGCGCCTCCAGGGACTGCGGCCTGTGCGAGGTGGAATGCAGCTACTTCTATCATCCTGGAAACAACGGCGTGGCTTCGCTGCTCGAATTGGCTACATTCAGCCTGGTGTGCCGCCGGTGCGACGAGCCCCATTGCGTGAATGCGTGCCCCCGCGAGGCGTTGGAACAACAGCCCGAAAAGAACAAGCTGCTCGTGCGGCACACCATGCGCTGCGTGAGCTGCCGGAGCTGTTCGCACGCGTGCCCCTACGGCACCATCTATCCCGAATACGTGGCGCCGGTAGCCCACAATTGCGATTTCTGCCTTGACCGGCGGGACCAGGACCGCCAGCCCCTGTGCGTCGCGACGTGCTCGCACGGCGCACTGGCGGTAAGGCCCGTCACCGAGCCGCTGGACGAAAACACGTTCCTGGTGGGCGACAATCTCATGGTCCATTCAACGCATTGGGAAAGGTTATAGCCGGATATGTACGCTTACCCGCTGTATTTCGTGCTGTTCGGCCTTGTCCTGACCGCCGTGCTTGGGCTGCTCGCGAGTTGGCTGGACCGGAAAGTTACTGCGCGGGTTCAGTACCGGGTCGGCCCGCCAGTGCTTCAACCCGCGATCGACATCGTAAAACTCCTGGGCAAAGAGACCCTCATACCGGCGGGCGCTCACAAGCCGACGTTCCTGGCAGCCCCCCTGTTCAGTTTCGCCGGAGCGGCCGCCGTATCGACGTTGCTGTGGATCACGGTGGCACAACCATCGCGGGGCTTCGCGGGGGACGTGTTCGTGGCGCTCTATCTTTTCACTCTGCCTTCGCTGGGCATCATTCTCGGAGGCTTTGCCTCGGGCAATCCTGTCGCGAGCCTGGGCGCATCTCGCGAGATGAAGCTGATCCTCGCTTACGAATTGCCTTTCGTCATCGCGCTCTTTGTCCCCATCATCCTGTCCGGATACGCCATACGGTTGCCGGAGCTCGCCGCATACCAGGCGGCTGAACGGGCGTTCGTGCTCCATCCCAGCGGTTTGCTGGCGTTTCTTGTCGCATTGCTGTGCACCCAGGCCAAGATGGGCCTGGTCCCCTTCGACGTGGCCGAGGCCGAAACGGAAATAACGGGAGGGCCGCTTATCGAGTACTCCGGTCCCGGTCTGGCCGTGTACCGGTTGAGCAAGAACATGCTCTTTATCGCGCTGCCGCTCTTTCTCGTCCTGATGTTTCTGGGCGGGATCCCGCTGAGCGCATCCGGCATTGCATACGGTGTTCTGAAGCTGGTTCTCGTGATCGCGCTCCTGACGTTGATCCGCAACACGAATCCGCGCATCCGCATCGACCAGGCGATGTGCTTCTTCTGGGTCCCGGTCACTGGCGTGGCGCTCGCGGCCGTGGTGTTCGCCATGTTTGGCTGGTAACAGGGGGTAACGGGCAAAATGGGCATGAAACTGCGCGCCTTGCTGAAGTCGCCGTGGGTATTCCACCTGTCGACGGGCAGCTGCAACAATTGCGATATCGAAGTCCTGGACTGCCTGACGCCCCGGTTCGATATCGAACGCTTTGGCATACTCCTGGCCGGCAGCATCAAGCACGCCGATGTCTTGCTCATAACGGGGTCCTGCAACCGCCAATCGGCGGAGCGGCTCAAGCGCCTCTACGAGCAGGTCCCGAAACCCTGCCTCGTGGTTGCCATCGGGGAGTGCGCCATGTCGCGGGGCATGTTCATCGAAAGCTACAACTGCCCCCTGCCCCTCGACCACATCATCCCGGTTGACGCGTACATCCCGGGTTGTCCTCCGAAACCCGAAGCCATTATTGCCGGCGCGGTAAAACTCATCGAGAAAGTGGGAGCCGCCACATGACCAGGGAACAAGCATTACAAGAAATCCGCGCGCGATTCGACGGCGTCATTCTGTCCATGTTCGACAAATCCCCCAGCCGCGTCTACATCGAGATCAAGCCAGAGGCGCTCGTTCCCGCGGCCAACTACATCTTTTGGGAGTTGGGGGCCCGGTTCAACATCGCCACGGGAGTCGACACAAGGACCCACATCGAAATCCTCTATCACTTCATCATCGAGGAGATAAACCTGCTGGTGTCGCTCCGCGTGAAACTCGACCGTGACCGGCCCGTTATCGACTCTCTTACACCCTCGTTCGAAGCCGCCAACTGGGTCGAACGGGAAATCCACGAACTGCTCGGCGTCGAATTCAAAAACCACCCGGATATGCGGCGCCTCCTGCTGCCGGAAAACTGGCCCGAAGGCGTATACCCCCTGCGGCGCGACTACCAGGAGTGGGACAAGCAGGCGGTTCGGGACAGAGGTGTGTGATGGCAAAAACGATCCTCCCCATAGGTCCCTATCATCCGCTTCAGGAAGAACCGGAGTTCTTCACCCTGACGGTCGAAGGCGAGCGCATTACCGATATCGACGTCCGGGTCGGATACAACCACCGAGGTATCGAGAAGCTCTCGGAATCCAGGACGTTCGACCAGAGCACGTTCGTAATCGAGCGCATCTGCGGCATCTGCAGCACCAGCCATCCCTTCGCCTATACCCGCGCCGTGGAAGACATCTTTCCCATGGAAGTCCCGGAGAGGGCGAAGTACATCCGCACCATTATCGCGGAAGGCGAACGCATCCACTCGCACCTGCTCTGGCTCGGTCTGGCCGGCCACTTTCTCGGCTACAACACCGTCTATATGTGGGCATGGAAGCTTCGTGAAGAGATCCTGGACGTCATGGAAATCCTGTCAGGTAACCGCAACAATTACGCGATGTTCAAGCCCGGAGGCGTTCGTCGCGATATCAAACCCGAGGACATTCCGGCAGCCCTGAAGAAGATCGACGCGATTGTGCCGACCCTCGAGATGCTCAAGAATGCCGTGATCGACGATCCGGTCCTACACGCCCGCACCAAGGGAGTCGGCATACTGAGCAAAGCCGACTCGATCCGTTACAGCGCGGTGGGACCCACCGCCCGGGCGTCAGGCGTGGCCCGCGACCTCCGGAAAAACTGCCCCTACGGCGCCTACGACAAGGTCGAGTGGGACATGATCGTCACCCAAAACGGCGACGTCTTCGACAAAGCCGTCGTGCGTATCCTGGAGACCTTCGAATCGATCAAGATTATCAAGGCCTGCCTCGAACACCTCCCCGAAGGCGAGATTGATGCAAACATCACCTCCGTGCCGCCCGGAGAAGGCATCGGCCACATCGAAGCGCCGCGTGGAGAGACGTTTCATTATGTCCGCAGCGACGGAACGAATCGCCCCGTGCGCCACAAGGTCCGCGCCCCCACGTACATGAATCTTCCCACATTCAAGGCGACGATTGTGGGGGAGACGCTATCCGACGCCACCATCATCCTGGCGTCCATCGACCCGTGCTATTGCTGCACCGAGCGCATGGCCGTGCGCGATGAAACAGGGCGGAAACTGCTGCACGGCCAGGACTTGGTGCGCTTGTCCCGGGAGAAAACGGAGCGCATTCGCCGCGAAATGGGTGTTGAACCGCAATGAACGAGCTGGAACCGTACTTCAGACTGGATTGGCTGTCCGGCAGCGTGGCCGCTTTCGTTGCCGGCTACACCGTGTTGACGCTCGTGTATTCAATGGGCTACATGCAGGGACGCCATGCCCAAGGCCGCTACTACGGCTATATCCTGCTGACGTGCATCCTGTCGATTGCGGCCGCCTTTGCGGATAATCTGGTCTTGTTCGTGACCTGCTGGGGGTTACTGGGGCTGCTGCTATACCTGCTCACCAACCTCGGAGAATCCCCGGGCGCGGCGAAAACGGCGAAGAAGACGTTTATCATCATCGGCGGCACGGACAGCCTCATGATCCTCGGTCTTGCGCTTGCCTGGAGCCTCGGCGGCCGGCCGTCGCTCTTCCACCTTCGAATGACGGCCCTCGACATTCCGATTGTCTCCCCGGCTGCCGTGATGGCCTATCTCTGCCTGCTGTCCGGCGCGCTGGCCAAAGCGGGCGCCATGCCGTTCCACACATGGGTGCCCGATACCGCGCAGGATGCCCCCCTGCCGGTGGCGGCTTTCCTCCCGGCTTCCCTGGATAAACTCCTCGGCATCTACCTTCTCGTGCGCCTGAACGTGGACATATTCGTCCTCACAAAAGGGCTCTACACATTCCTCATGTTGTTGGGGAGTTTCACCATAGTTGCTGCCGTCATGATGGCGCTCGTTCAGCACGACATGCGGCGTCTGCTGGGATATCATGCCGTCAGCCAGGTGGGGTATATGATTCTGGGCATCGGCACAGGCACGCCCCTGGGAATCGCCGGCGGGCTCTTCCACATGTTCAACAATACCCTCTACAAGAGTTGCCTGTTCTTTTCCGGCGGCGCCGTCACCCGCGAAGCACGGACCGATGACCTCGATGAACTCGGCGGCTATGCCCATGCCATGCCCATAACCTATACCACCTTCCTGATAGCCGCCCTGGCTATCTCCGGCATCCCGCCGCTGAACGGCTTCGTCTCGAAGTGGATGATCTACCAGAGCCTGGCCGCAATCGGCCGTGATGGCGGGTGGCTCTGGATGCTTTGTCTCGCGTCCGCGCTGTTCGGGAGTGTCTTGACCTTGGCCAGTTTCATGAAGCTCATCCACGCCATCTTCCTGGCCCGGCCCGCCCGCAAGATCGAAGGAAACAAAGAAACGTCTCTTCTGCTGTTGGCGCCCCATGTCATCCTGGCCGGTCTGTGCGTCCTCTTCGGGGTGTTCGCGTTTCAAATACCCTTGGGCGGATTCATCGGGCCCGCCGTAGGCATGCCCATTGACTACCCGGGCGACTGGCATACCCTCGCGGGCGCGTTGCTCTTGCTCGCCGGGTTCGGCGCGGGCGCTGTGCTTTACGTTTTCGGAACAGCCCTGAGGACGCGAACCGTCGAGCCTTTCGTTGGCGGGGAAGTGCTGGAAAAACAGCCTGGGATGCGGATGTCCGGCGTCGAATTTTACAAAACCGTTGAAGAAGCGCCTCTTCTCCATCGGACCTATCGCGCCGCGTCTCAAAAGCTGTTCGATCTTTATGAGCTGGGTTCCCGCGCCACATTCGGCATCAGCAGGTTGTTCTCAGAAATTCACAACGGCGAACTGCCGGCCTACCTGGCGTGGTGCATCCTGGGGATGGTCGTGCTGTTCTTCGTGCTGCTGGGAGGAAGCCTATGATTGCCCTCTACGCAATACTTGTCGTGATGATCATCGGTGCAATCATCGCCATCGAGGCGCGCGACCTGCTGTCGGCGGTAATCGCCGTCGGGACGGTGGGACTGGGCATTTCCCTGGTCGCGCTGGTGGCGAAGGCCCCGGACGTCGCGATCACGCAGCTCGTCGTCGAGATCATCTCCGTGGTGATCCTCATCCGGGCGACCATCAGAATCGGCCTGCCCCGCTCGACGCACGGCAGCAAGCCGTTGCTGGGCGTCGTGGCCCTCGTGTTCGGAATCACCGTGCTGGTGATCGGGGCGATGGCCTTCGCTGAGATTCCGCCGCTCGGCGCCCCGCATATGCGCGTGTCAGAGACCTATGTGGCCGAAGGCCTCGAAGGCACCGGCGCCGTCAATATTGTTACAGCTATTCTGCTGGATTTCAGAGGGTACGACACTCTGGGCGAAGCCACCGTGCTGTTTGCCGCCGCCATGGGCGTGCTGGCCGTTGCTCGCCCCGCAGGGCGCCGAAAGACGGAAACGGAACCAAATCATGCGAACAAATGAGGACAACCACAAAGAAGGCATGTCGCTGATCGTCAAGACCATCACACGGCTCAGCGTTGGCCTGATCCTCCTCTACGGGATTTACATCGTGCTGCACGGGCACCTGTCGCCCGGCGGCGGTTTTGCAGGCGGAGTGATAGTCGCGCTGTCCTTCGTGCATCTGGTGCTCGCCTTCGGAAAACGGCAGGCGTTCCGGACGCTGTCGGAATCCGGCACGGCTTCGCTCGAGAGCCTGGGAGGGGTACTGTTTCTGACAATCGCGCTTGCCGGCTTTTCCGGCGGCTATTTCTTTACCAACGTGTTGCCCAATGGGGAGCCCTATGCCCTGTTGAGCGCGGGGACCATCCCCTTGAGCAACATCGCAATCTGTCTGAAAGTGGCCGGCGGCCTATTCGCGATTTTCATCGCACTGGTGCTGTTGAACCCGGAATCGGAGCAAGGGTCATGATCGCGTACATGCTGTGCTTGGTCCTGTTTTGCCTGGGAGTGTACGGCGCGCTCGCCAAACGCAACGTCATCAAGATCGTTTTGAGCCTCGCCATTGCCGAATGCGCCGTCAACCTGATGTTTATCCTTATTGCCTACCGCGTGCACGGTTCCGCGCCGATTCTGCAGCGCGGGACGGAAGGCGGCGCGCCGGTCATGGTAGATCCCCTTCCGCATGCCCTCGTGCTGACGGCCATCGTCATCGGCCTTGCCACTACGGCGCTCATGGTTGCCTTGGCAATGCGCATTTATCAGCAATACGGAACGTACGACATCAGTGAAATCCGGGAGCTTAAAGGATGACACCCCCATCCTATATCATGCCACTCTGTGTCGCCCTGCCGCTCGGCGGCGCGTTCGTGACGGCCCTTCTCGGCCGCAGGTTTCCGGCTCTGGCGCCGCTGCTGGGCACGGTCGCATCGGCGCTTCTTCTGGCAATATCGTTGCTTTCCGTGAAAGTGCTCCTCCAGCACGGCGTCCTGGTCTACACCGTCGGAGGATGGCCTCCTCCCGTCGGCATCTCCATGGTCCTTGACGGTCTGACGGCCTTCATGCTTGTCACTGTCAATCTCGTCGCGTTTCTGGTCGTTATCTTCTGCCTCGATTACGTTAACCAGTTCACGGCGCGGTCGAGCTTCTACGTGTTGTTCCTGCTGATGGTTACCGGGATGAACGGCGTCATCGTTACCGGAGATCTGTTCAACCTCTTCGTCTTTCTTGAGGTCGCCGCCGTGGCGAGTTACGGGCTGGTCGCCTTCGGCATGGAGAAGCACGCCCTCGAGGCCGCTTTCAAATACGCCGTGATGGGGTCCGTCGGCTCGCTGTGTATCCTCCTCGGGATCGCCATGTTGTATGCCACCACGTCTACCCTCAACATGGCCGACATGGCGCGTGTTCTGGCCATGAACGAACCCGGCGCGCTGACCGCTTTTGTAACCGTGTTGTTCCTCATGGGCTTCGGAATGAAAGGGGCCGTGGTTCCGTTCCACGCATGGCTTCCGGACGCCCACTCTTCCGCCCCCGCGCCCATCTCCGCGATGCTTTCCGGTGTCTTGATAAAGGCGCTGGGGGTCTACGCCCTGTGCCGCGTGACATTTAACATCCTCGGCGCATCCCCGCGCATTCTCGGCGTGCTCCTGTTCATCGGCGCCCTGTCCATGGTGGCCGGCGTCTTCCTGGCCATCGGACAATGGGACCTCAAACGGTTGCTCGCCTACCACTCCATCAGCCAGATAGGATACGTCATCCTGGGCATCGGGCTGGGCACCCCGCTCGGCATCATGGGGGGACTCTTCCACCTTTTCAACCATTCCCTCTTCAAGTCCCTCCTCTTTCTGGATTCCGGCGTCATCGAATATGCCACGGGCACGCGCGACCTGAAAGAAATGGGGGGGCTGCGCGCAAAACTGCCGGTGACGGGCGCCACCACGCTCGCCGCATCGATGTCCATCGCGGGCATTCCGCCCTTCAACGGCTTCTGGAGCAAACTCCTGATCATCGTCGCCGCAATCCAGGCCGAACGCTACGGATACGCGTTCTGGGCTGTGCTGGCAAGCATTCTGACGCTGGCATCGTTCATGAAAGTCATGCGTTACACGTTTTTCGGGCAGTTGAATACCCGATGGAACTCCGTCACCGAAACGTCTTTCTTCATGAAACTGTCGTTGGTTGCATTGGCCGTCCTGTGTGTTCTGGGAGGCCTCCTGCTACTGCCACAGGCCCGGGAAGCGTTCCTGGGATTAGCCTCCGAGGCGATCACAAACGGCACGGAATACGTCAAAATGGCGATAACACAAGCGAGATAAGTCATGAGCAAGGTCATTCTGTTTATCTTTGCATGGCTCGTTTGGTGCTTGCTCACGTGGCCGCCGTCGCTGCCTGTTTTGCTGGCAGGGGCGGGTGTGGCCGCGCTGGTCGCCTTTTTAACCGGAGACCTCTTCGTAAAACGGCCGCACATTCTGCGCAATCCCGTCCGCTATTGGTATTTCTGTTTCATCTTTCTGCCCGTGTTCCTGTGGCAATGTCTGCGGGCCAACGTGGACGTCGCCTGGCGCGTGCTGAACCCCCGCCTCCCCATACGTCCCGGCATCGTACGCGTCCACACGGAATTGAAATCGGACGTGGGGCTGACGTTCCTGGCCAACGCCATCACCCTGACCCCTGGAACCATGACCGTCGACATCGACCGTGACGCGGGCGTCTTGTATATCCACTGCATCTACGTCAAAGAAACGGAGATTGAAGCGGCAAGCCGTGAGATTTCCGGGCGGTTCGAATACATACTGCGGGAAATCTTCGAATAGGTGGAATAGAAATGCGTACGATATCCTGGATACTCGGAGCGGCCAGCCTGGTGGCGGTAGTCTGTTGGCTCATGGTTTATCCACCGCCGCTCGACCTCGGGCCCGGGGCGCACTACGCGCCCTTTGTGACCCGCGCGTTCTACGTCATCCTTCTCGCGGGCTTCCTGTGTCTGTTTCGCGTTCTCCGGGGGCCAACGCCCGCAGACAGGCTTGTCGCCATCGACATCTTCGGAATCCTGATCGTCGGATGCTGTGCCATTTTCGCCGTGGGGACCGGCCAGTCCTGGTACATCGACATCGGTATCACGTGGGCGCTCATGAGCTTCATCGGAGCCTTGGCGCTCGCGAAATACCTCGAAGGGAGACCCCTGGATGATTGATATCGTGCACGTCGTGGGCATGGTGCTTATCGGCGGCGGCATCGCCTTCGACCTCTTCGGCTGCCTGGGGCTTGTCCGCTTGCCGGACGTATACAACCGCCTCCAGGCGGCAACAAAGTGCGTGACTCTGGGAACCTGCGGAATCCTGTTGGGCACATGTCTTATCGTGGGGCTGTCCGGCGGCGGGTGGCGCGCGCTCCTTTGCATCCTTTTCGTGGTTCTAACGGCCCCAGTGTCGGCCCACGCCATCGCCCGGGGCGCGCACCGCGCCGGCATCGCCCTCTGGGAAGGCAGCGTGGCCGATGCCTACCGCGAGGACCGCGATACCCTGGACGCAAAGCAACAGGTCGCGAGCGATACCGCGCCCGCGGCGTCCCAATCGGAGAACCGGACATGAAACTCCCCAAAGTCCGTGAACTGGGTGAGGCCGTCAAGGCCATCCTGCGAGGACCGTACACCTCGCCTTTCCCGAAGACGCCCCATGTTCCGCATCCCAACTTCCGCGGCCAGCCGAAATTCAACGCGGAAAAATGCCTCGGATGTCTCGCGTGCGAGGCCGCATGCCCCGTGAATGCCATCGTTCACGAGGACCGCGTCGGAACGGAAGGCCCCGTGCGGGTGATGGTTCATTACACCGACACATGCATCTTTTGCGGCCAGTGCGAAGCGGCGTGCATCGCGGACCATGAAGGTATCAAACTGTCGAACGACTGGGACCTCGCATTCTTTGACCGCAAGCAGGCCTTCGAGACCATTGAAAAGCCCCTGCAGGTGTGCGAGATGTGCGGCGTATCCGTCGCGGCCCGCGACCATCTCCTGTGGATCGCGGACCGCCTGGGCGAATTGACCTACTCGAATCCGACCCTCTACTTGTCCCGCATGAAAGGCCTGGGGCTTGCCGGCCCGAATCTCACCCCCTTCAGCGAGGAGACAAGCCGGGCCGACCGGTTCAAGATCCTGTGCGCACGGTGCAGACGTATAACCACGCTGAGCGACTAGCAATGCAACTGGTAGATGGACAAAAAGCTTCCGTACCGGCGGAGGATTCGCGCCGTCTGCTGACCGCCTTGATGAGCCCACGAACCGTTCTGGTGGGCGTGGGCAATGTTCTGCGGGGCGACGACGGCGCAGGGCCAGCCCTCGTCGATGCGATTCGAAACCGATGCCCCTGCGTGTGCATAGACGCCGGCCACGCACCCGAAAACCACCTGGGCCAAATTGTGAGGAGTCAGCCGGACACCATCATCTTCGCCGACGCGGTGGACATGCAGCTCGACCCCGGCCAATGGCGCCTGTTTCCAGCCCGGGAACTCGTGGGCGTCGGATTCCACACCCACACCATTCCGCTCGGACAGCTCCTTGACTTTCTCAGCGCGCGTACCGGGGCGCGCGCTTACGTCCTCGGCATTCAATCCGGTTCCGTCGCCCTGGGCGAACCTCTTTCGCGCGAAGTGAACGACTCCCTTCACGAAATCGCGGAAATTGCCGCTGACTCGTGTCTCTAAACCGAAGGGCTGTCTTCTTCGAGAGGCGCCGCGGTGGATTCCTCGAGCGCCGGGAAAACCAGCCGGAATATGCTTCCCACGCCGGCCGCGCTGTCCAACTCCACGCGCCCCCCGTGCAGGTCCACCACGCGCTTCACGATAAACAATCCAAGGCCGCTGCCGGGAACATTCCGCGTCCGATCCTTCCCCCGCGTGAGTCGTACAAATTCGCCAAACAGCCTCGGCCGGTCTTCTTCGGCGATGCCGATTCCGTTGTCTTTGACCTCGATGGTTATCGACTCGCCGTGGCGGGCGGCACGAAGCATGACCGTTCCCCCGTCCGGCGTGTACTTGATGGCGTTCGTTACGAGATTTGCCACGGCCGCATGAATCAGACGTTCGATGCCCAGAATGGTTCCTACACCGTTGCGTATGCTGAATTCCAGGGTATGGGTGTGCGCCCGCGCGATATCCTGATACTCCTCCGCGACTCGCGTCATTACCGCGTTAATGTCTACCGCCCCCCGCTGCTTTTCAATCGCGTCGGAGTCCAGCATAGCGAGGACTTCAAAATCGTAGAGCAGGGAGACAAGTTCGTTGAGCCGTTTCTGGCACTTGCCAAGCCACTCCTGCTCTTTGTCCGTCACGGGGCCGCAGAGGCCGTCCAGCACGTTTCGCAGCAGCATCGTGGCCGCATCCACGGGCGCTTTCAGATCGTGCAATGTGATCTGTAAGAAGCCTTGCCGCATCGCGGAAAGGCGGGTCAGCTGGGCATTCGCCTGCTGGAGGCGCCCTTCTCCCGCCCGCAACAGCTTGGCCAGTCCCGTAACGAGATACACCGAAAGGCTCATCAGAAGCGCCTGTACAAGAAGCACCGTGAACACAAAGCGCCCGTCCAGCGGCGACGCGCTGTTGACCGCCCCTTCCGGAAACTGCACCGGGATTAGTTCAAACCATTGCCCCAGCACCAGCACCGAAAACTGGACGTATGCGGAAAGCGCATGGGCAAACGCGGCGCGGCGGCTCAACAGCACCGACGCGAGCATCAGATGAAGCACATAGAACGACTGAAAAGGGGATTTGGGCCCCCCGACAAACCACAGGCCCACCGTGATGAACAAGAGGTCGACCGTGATAGTCAAATGCATGATAGTCTCAAGAAGGTGGAAACTGGCCTCCGAGAGCTCCTGCCCCCGCAACTGCCGCGACGCCCAGAAGGCGCCCACATTGAAGATTCCCAGGGCAAGCGCCAGGCCGATCAACCCTCGCTCGTGCAGGTCTTCCACCCCGACAACGTGTTTGGCGAACAAAGCGCCCACGATGATGCCGCCAACGAGGAAAAAGCGCACCAGCGACTGCAGGTAGAGGCGCTCCGAAAGCAGTCTCTCTTGAAAAAGCCACAATTGCGCTTGCTGGGGCGGCCGTGGCGCCGTGGCGGGCTCCGCAACTCTCTGTCCGTCAGATCCCATGGTTGGGTCTCCGGTCTTCAAGGCAAGCGGAAGTCGAAGACTGTGTATTGAGTATGTCAGGAAATGGCTGAATTGACAAGATGGAGGTCTGTTGTCAACAGCAGCGTTCCGTTTCAGCCGATACTGCAGGCTGTTGTTCCAAAGCATTGGTCCGGCCTGAAATCTGGGAGATTTCCTTGAAAGAACATGATGCGTCCACGGATACGGCCTTCCTGCCCCAGCTCGAGTCCGAACGATGCGGTTCCATCCATGAGAAGGTCTCGTCAAGAGCGGACGTGGCCGCGAGACACTTTCTGGAAAGCCTCCTGCTTGGGCCGCTCATGCCGAGGATCACCGTGTTGCCGTGAACGTAAAGACGCCCGCGCCAACGTCAAATGACGTATTGCCTCTGGAGTCGATGGTCTTCTTGTCACCGGGACCGAGGTCGGCGTCACAAGGCACGGGGGTCTTGATAACCGCAGTAGTGTTCGCGGGAATCGTGACGCACATCTTGAACCCATTATCCTTGTACCACGCACAGCGAATGGGGCCGTACATGGAATGAAACGAGGCCTCAGCGCGCTGCATACCGCTCGGGTGGGGGTCGATAAGAATGCGCTTGAAGCCGGGTTCGAGGGGCCGGATGCCCGCCAGGTACTCGTAGTACCATTGGCCGACCGCGCCGAAGGCGTAGTGATTGAATGAGTTCATGCCCGAATGGAGTTCCTCATACTGATTGCTGTTCCAGCGCTCCCATATAGTCGTAGCGCCAGCCTCTACCATGTAGCCCCAGGACGGGTATGTCCGCTGCACCGCGATCCTTCCGGCAAGGTCATCTCGGCCGAACGTGCTCAGAGCCGGCATCAGATAGGCGGTTCCAATGAAACCTGTTGTCAGGTGATTGTCATGATCGATGATGTTCTTCGCGATGTTCTCGACCACCGCGGCGCGCTTGTCTTCCGGAGTGATGCCGAACCAGAGGGGCACAAGGTTGGCGGTCTGCGTGTTGCCTTCGTACTGATTCGTCTCCACATTGAAGTAACGCTGATTGTACAATGATGCGATTGACGCCGCTTGACGCCGGAGTTCGGCCGCGTCGGACGTCTTGCCGATCCCTTGGGCCATCTCGGCAAGGAGCTTGATGGAGAGATATTGGTAGGCGCCAGCGAGGGTCTTCTTGGGGGACGGTTCCACCGGAACCCAGTCGCCGTACCGTCCGGCCGCATAGAGGCCGTCCGTGGCCATCTTGCGCATGTAGTCAAGCCAGTCCGCCATGGCGGCGTAGTTGGTCTCGATGACCCGCGTGTCCCCGTAGTAGGTGTACAGGTCCCAAGGCGCCACAATGACAACATCGGCCCAGCCAGGCGCACCGGGGCCGGCGTTTAGAGCCGGCGCAACATCGGTGATGGCTCCGTCCGCAGTGCGCGAATCTACGACATCGTGCATCCACTTTGTCATGAAACCGGCGACCTGCATATTCCAGCAGGCTGTGGGCAGGAAAAGCTGAATATCGCCCGTCCACCCCAGGCGTTCATCGCGTTGCGGGCAGTCGGTCGGCACGCTGTAGAAATTGGAGCGCATTCCCCAGAGAATGTTCTTCTGCACGCGATTGACAATGTCTTCGGAGCACGTAAACGTGCCAATGCTGGGGAGCGCAGCATGCATGACGCGCATGACAAGGGCATCTTTGGGAGGCACGCCGGGATACCCTGTGACTTCCGCGTAGCGGAAACCTCGATAGGTAAAGGCAGGTTCCCAGATTTCTTCCCCTGCACCCTTCAAAATGTAAAGATCTGTACACTTTGCGCCTTGCAGATTGTCGGTGTAGAGGCTGCCGTCAGGCCGCAGGATTTCGCCATGCCGGATCTGGACACGGGCCCCCTTGGGTCCCACGACTTTGAGGCGGGCGCGCCCCGCGGCGTTCTGGCCGAAGTCGAAGATGAAGACCCCCGGCCCGGGCGCGGTGACGCCGACGGCTGAGATTTCCTCGGTAACCTGGATTGTGGGGCCGGTCTGCGCGGTCAGTTGGCCCATGGGCTTTTCCCAAACGCGCGCGGGCAGCCAGTCTTCGTCGTTGAACCCGGGTTCATTCCAGCCTGCAATCTCCAGTTGTGCGTCATAGACCTCGCCGTGGTAGATGCTGTCTTTGACGATGGGCGACACATGGCCTTTCCAGCGTTCATCCGTGGCGATGAGCTGGCGCCTTCCGTCCGCGTACGTGATCTCGAGCTGCGCGATGCCGCGGAGGCCGCCGTCCTTCCACGCGCCCGCCATGCTCCCTCCCCACCAGCCGTTGCCGAGGAGCAACCCCGCCGCATTCTCGCCGCCCTGCAGCAAAGCGGTCACATCGTACGTCTGGTACTGGATGTGTTTGGGAAAGTACGTCCAGCCCGGCGTCAGCTCGTCGTGTCCTACGCGTGTTCCGTTGATGAAGAGACGATATGCCCCAAGCGCGCTGACATACACGCGGGCCCGGGCAATAGTCACGTGTTCCGTAGTGAACGCTCTGCGCAAGTAGAAGGACCGGCTCGGAAAACGGTCGGCGACCACACCCCACGGAGGTTCCCCATATTGCGCTACCAGTTTTGGCTGGATCCAACCCTTCGTGTCGAACTTGAGCGATTGCCAGCCTTCCGGGGCTTCCGCGCACGTAAGCCAGTCTTGCCCCGAACGGACTTCAACCGTGCGGCCGTCCGCCAAGGTGACATGCATGCCAAAGACGAGTCCGGCCACGCCGCGCGCATGTACGCCCGTAATCGCGATGATGTTCTGCCCGGGCACCAGTTCCTGTGCGACGTCGAAGGACTCCACGGCCTTCCACTCATCGCAGCCCCCGAGTTCCTTGCCGTTCAGAGTGAACACGAACTCGTTGTTCGCGGCGCCCCACGCCGTCGCGGAAGCCACCCGGGCGTCGGCGGGCAGTTCAACGACCTTCCGAAAATAGCGCGTGACCTCATCGGTACTTTCCGCAGGGTACCAGATCCAGTCCCCGAACACCGGCTCGGGCTGGCTCTTCTCTTGGTCAATTGTGACCCATTTCGCTTGCCAGTCGGACGCATCCAGCAAGCCCATCTCCCAGAAAACAGGCTTGGCCCACGGTGATGCCGCGCCGGCATCGTCCCACGTGCGCACGGACCAGTAGCAACGTTGCCCTTCCTGCAAGACGCGACCGGCATACGGGACGTGGATGGATTGCCCGGAAACGACACGGCCGGAATCCCACAATGTACCCTCGCCTGCGTCCACGCTCGCCTCGCCGGGCGCGACGACGATCTGATACGCTGCTTGCTTAGCGCCACGCCGGGGATCATTGACCTCCCAAGATAAGCGCGGCTGCGCGACATCGAGTCCGATGGGGTTGTACTCATATTCGCACCGGAGGTTCTGGGGAATTCCGGGGCCTTCGGCGTGGACAGACAGTCCCACGACCACACAGGCAAGCCCACTCAACGCCAGCGTTCGCGACATGGTCACCCTCCTTTGCATTCCGGATCCTCTCTGTCGTCCCATATGCGGCAGGCTTTTCGCCGGCTTTCACACCCGCTCGGCCGAGGGTGCAATCAGCCACCACGCACGCGCCGTTCACTCCATCCCGTGTTATGGTATAGATACAGCCCCAGGATTTCGTATCGGCGCCAGGCCCGCGTATGGGGACGATGTTCTCCGGGCAAGTGCAACGCAGGAGCGCCAGGGACCTGTACCCTGCTCCCCCAAGCCGGGGGGATTTACCGCCGCTACAAACGCCGCGCCGCCTGACTCAATCATACATTCTTGTCTGCCGATTCTCACGAGTCCGTCCTCGGCCCCATCAACACTCCGTATCAGAGAAATCTGCCTTCTGTATCAGCCGCGCGTCAGCGTTCCGAGTCGATATGGATGCGAATGGGCTGTCCGTCTACGGTGATGGAGTCTCCACTCTTGAAATGCTCGGTTTCCTCGAGCTTGTCGTTCTGATTCAGGTCGAGCCAGATACCGTCGTTGTTGTACAAAGCATCATGATTGTACTGCTCGAAGGCAATGGCGGTTACTATTTTGCCGTTGAGGT